>Ga0255752_10000097_pt1 | contig 97542 bp, 84 predicted proteins | sample 011ome_25_FD_179952 | JGI IMG/M metagenome (GOLD analysis project Ga0255752, IMG submission 179952) | Coastal salt marsh microbial communities from the Groves Creek Marsh, Skidaway Island, Georgia - 011512CT metaG (version 2) | ecosystem: Environmental > Aquatic > Marine > Intertidal zone >...
TGCAACCGTATCATCGGTTACAGATGGCGCACACACATAGAATAAGGGGTTTTTGGGCCATTGCTTGGTTTTGTAAATTTCGGTGGCGTGTGCATCAAAATCGGTATCGAAAAATAAGTTGTGGTGCTGCAGATTTGGGATTCTTCTGTTTACTCCTATGTAATAGATTAGACAGGAAGGCGCCATTACGCGCTTGTCCCAATATTCGGCTGTGTATTGTCGATCTTTTTCGTCCAGTAAGTGTTGCTCAATGTGTGCGTAATCAGCGCCACCCACCACATAATCTGGCGTATATTCACCTTTACTCGTTTTAACCGTTAACTTTCCGTTTGAATTGATTTTTTCAGCTGCTTCATCATATCTGAACTTAACGCCTTTTTCTTCTGCCAACTTCACCATGCCTTCTATGATTTTGTGCATTCCGCCCATGGGATACCAAGTGCCCAATTTTAAGTCAGCGTAGTTCATCAAACTATACAGGGCTGGGGTTTCCTTAGGCATTGCTCCTAGAAAGAGCACTGGAAATTCGATGATGCTCAAAAGTTTTGGATCCTTGAAATACTTGCGGGCGAAATCATGAAAATTGGAGAACAAGTCCAATTGAAAAAGGCCTTTTACAACTTTCCATTTGGCAAATTCGAAAATAGATAGGCTCGGTTTTTTTACCAAATCATTGATTCCTGCATCGTACTTTATGGAAGCATCGGCCAAGAATTTCTTCAGACTCTCTCCGGCACCCTTCTCTCTCTCCTCGAAAAGATCAATCAAACCCTGCATTGAAGCTGGCATGTCAATGTGTTCATCTGAAAAGAATACTCTGTATGATGGATCCAGTCGTTTGAGGGTATAATAATCGCTTGGCTTTTTGCCAAATCGAGCGAAAAACGTCTCAAAAACATCAGGCATCCAGTACCAACTCGGACCCATGTCAAACATGAAACCTTCGTGGTCGAACTTTCGAGCGCGTCCTCCAGCGCTACTATTTTTCTCAATAATGGTAACATCAAATCCTTTATCTGCAAGGGAAGTTGCAGCGGACAATGATGAAAATCCAGATCCTATTATGGTGGCGGTAGGCTTCAAGATTGTTTAGTTTGGGTTATAGTCGCTCAATACGTCCATGAGTTTTTTTCTTGCAAGGAAAATACGACTCTTAACCGTTCCAATAGGAAGGTTTAAATAATCTGCAATCTCTTTGTATTTGTATCCTTCGTTGTGCATTTTAAACGGAATGCGATATTCATCTTGAAGGTCATTTACAGAGCGTTTGATCTCAGAATGATTATAGATGCTTGATGGATTCTTATCTCTAGAATCTGGGGCATTAGACAAATAGTAAAGATCTTCAGACTGATCAATAATTGTTTTGGACTTTGCTTGTCTTCTGTAATTATTGATGAAGGTGTTTTTCATTATGGTATACAACCACGCTTTGAGGTTGGTGGCATCCCTGAACTTGTCTTTATAAGCAACAGCTTTCATGTAAGTATCTTGAACCAAGTCTTGAGCATCATCTCTATCGTGAGTGAGGCTGTATGCAAAATATTCAAGTGGCTTCCTGAACGAAAGAATTTGCTGATTGAATTCTACTGTTGACATTTTGTTTAATGTTTGTTTGTTAAACGTTCAACAAATATATGTACAGACATTCTTCACAACAAGTAATTGTTTAACTTTTTTCATAAAAGACTAAACAAAATATAATATATAAAGATGAAATCCTTGTGTGTATTGACTTTCGGGGATGTGTTAAATAAAATGGGGGTGTTAGGACCTACAAATACTTATCAAGGTCCTTCATTCCATGTAAAAAGTGCACATTTTTCTTCTTTAGTGCCTCGATTTCTGGGGTAGATCGAACAGCTACCAAGATTTTTACGTTCGGGTCGTAAGATGTAAACTTTTCAATGGAATGGGCAGCTTTACTCACGACTGCTGGATCGACAAAGAAGGTCAGCACGCTGTCAGGCTTCACGGTTTCAATGCATCGCTCAACATCCTTATCAGGAAGGTTCTGACCCATGTAATATACTGTGCATCCCTTCTTTTTGAGGATGTAGTTGGCCATCAATAAACCGATTTCGTGAAACTCACCCTCTGGTAAAAAGAGGATAAACTTTTTGCCGCCCGTTGGATTGGGAAGCAAATCAATGCCTGCTATGATTTTTTGACGAATCAAGCAACTAATGAAGTGTTCGTGGGCGGGATTGATCTGATCCAAGGTCCAGAGGATTCCTACCTTTTCCAAGAAGGGGTAGATGAGGTCTGTGATTGTCTTTTCGAAACCATTGTTACGCACAGAATTCTCGTAGATTCGGTGAAATTTTTCGGAATTCATATCGATCATCGAAACCATCAGATCGTTGGAGTCCAAGTCTAGAATAACATCTGGATCGCGCAATAAAGTTTGCTCGTAAAGCTTTTCTACTTCCTTTTGAAAGGCGTCTTCATCCAATTGAGAAATGAAGGAAATCTTGTGTCCGTGCCTTGTCAGCAACGCCACGTTGAGTAAGTACTTTAATTGATCATCGTCATAGAAGCGAATATTAGTATTGGTTCTCTTTGGCTCGATAATGTTGTATCGCTGCTCCCAAATCCTAATGGTGTGAGCCTTGATGCCCGACAACTGCTCTAAATCTTTTATTGAATATGCTCCCATAATTGTGTTGCTGTTAACAACGCTTATGATGAAGTGTTCGATAAGTTTGTACTCCAAAGCAAAAATAAGTTCTTTTTTGCTTTGTTTAAAGTATTGTTATCCAAACTTAAACAGAAAGTTTCAGGTTCGAACACACGCATCAAGGAAATGATGGATGAGATAAGCATAACGCTGAAAGAGCAAGTAGCTAATTTGCCGCACAAGCCAGGTGTGTATCAGTTTAAGGATAAAACGGGTACAATTATCTACGTGGGTAAGGCGAAAGACTTGCGAAAAAGGGTTTCATCTTATTTTAATCGTGACAAATACGAAAGCGGAAAGACTAGGCTGCTGGTAAAAAAAATAGAAGCCGTTAATCACATTATTGTTGGTAATGAGTACGAGGCATTGTTGCTCGAAAACTCGATGATCAAAGAGCATCAACCGAAGTATAATATTCAGTTGCGTGACGATAAAACCTATCCTTGGATTTGCATCAAGAAGGAACGCTTCCCTCGCATTTTTCCTACCCGTAACGTAGTTCGTGATGGGTCAGAATATTATGGTCCTTATGCTTCGGTTAAAAGAATGAAAGCGGTCATCGGACTTGCAACCAAGCTTCATAAGGTACGCACATGTAATTTTCAATTGACGGAAGAAAACATTCAGAAAGGAAAATTTAAGGTGTGCCTCGAATACCACCTAGGCAATTGCTTGGGTCCATGCGAAGGAAAACAAACAGAAGAGTCATATAATAAATCTGTTGACGAAATCAGAAAGCTGATTAAAGGAGATGTAGATGAAGTAATCAAAGAGCACAAAGTGAGGATGAACGAAGCAGCACAAGCCCTCGACTTTGAATCTGCAGAGATCTTTAAAAACAGCATCGACTTGTTGCAAGATTATCAAAGCAAATCGGTAGTGGTCAATCCGAGCATTCGCGATGTAGATGTGGCATCGGTAATTTCAGATGACGTGTTTGCATACGTAAATTACATGCGTGTGGTGAATGGTGCGATAATTCAGTCACACTCCGTTGAGTTTAAAAAGAAGCTCGATGAAGATGAAACGGACATTTTACTTTCGACCATTGCCGAGATGCGCGAATTGTTTCAAAGCAGCGCCAAAGAGGTGCTTACAAGCCACAACATCGATGCCGAATGGGATGAAGTTAATTTTCATCAGCCTCACCGCGGGGATAAAAAATCATTGGTAGAATTCTCGACCAGAAACCTCAAGTTTTTCATGCTCGATCGGCACAGAGCGCAAGAGAAAGTAGATCCTAATCGACACGCAAACAGAGTGCTTCAAACACTTCGTGATGACCTAAGGATGAAGGTGTTACCTCACCATATCGAGTGTTTTGATAATTCAAATTTCCATGGTTCATTTCCAGTGGCAGCTTGTGTCGTGTTTAAAAATGCAAAGCCGAGCAAACAAGATTACAGGCATTTCAATATTAAAACTGTAGAAGGACCAGATGATTTTGCTTCGATGGAAGAGGTGGTTTACAGGAGGTATAAACGCATGCTAGATGAAAACATGTCTTTACCCCAATTGATCATTATTGATGGAGGAAAAGGCCAATTGAGCTCTGCACTTAAAAGTTTGGATAAACTTGAGTTAAGAGGCAAGATCACGATCTTTGGCATCGCCAAAAAATTGGAGGAGATTTTTTTTCCTGAAGATCCAATACCGCTTTACATTGATAAACGTTCAGAATCGCTGAAGTTGATCCAGCGCTTGCGGAACGAGGCGCATCGATTTGGAATCACGCATCACCGGTCAAAAAGAAGTAAGAATGCCTTCAATAGCGAGCTTTTAAATATTGAGGGAATTGGCGAGAAAACAGCCAAAGAACTGTTGAAGACTTTTTACAGTTTAGAGCGAATAAAGGAGTTGACTGAAGATCAATTGGCTACTGTGGTTACCAAGTCGCAAGCGAAGTCGATAGTTGTATATTTTGCCAAAGAAAAGTGAGAGATTTTTTTAAAAGATTAGCAAGCTCAGGAATCTATCTTGACACTCCCAATGATGCGCTAGACGAAATACGCGTCATTAACTCTATTAAAGTGCAGGGCGCATTGATGGTATGGGCTGCAGGACTATCCATTATTTTATTCATGCCTTCTCACTGGATTTTTATCCTTAGCGTTCTCGTGATTCATCTCTTTGCCGCAATTTTGGTCTTGACGCTTAACTCGAGAAAGTCATATACAGCAGCGAGGACAATTTTTATCGCAGATCCTGCATTTTTGATTTTAGCCATTTCGGCCTATTTCGGTTTAGAGGTTAACTTTCAGTACATCGCGATAGTTTGCTTTTTGGCTTTCATCTTTCTTTTTAAAAATCGAACGATCTATAATGTAAGAACGCTCACTACTTATATGCTCATCACAATTTTGGGCACTTTCTTGCTTTTTATCAATGATGTTCAAATTGCCGAATTGACTGCAGATGAAACCACAAATTTGCGGGTTGCGGCTTTTAGCCTTTCTTCTGGTTTGGCAATAATGATGGGGGTCGTGCTCTTTCAAAGCTCAACGAAAAGATTAGCACGAACCGAGGAAACATTAAAAGTTTCTGCGAGAGATGCTAGCATCTTGCAAACCATTAGTGACAATATGGAAGAGGCCATATTCAAGTCTTCTGTAGAGCGAGGTTTTGTATACGTAAATGAGGCATTCGCGCGAATGTTTGGATACGAATCAAAGGAGAGAATGTTGGCCACGCCTCCAGTGAATTTATACAATTCAAAAGCCGAGCGAGATCTACTGCTTGCGCGAATTTCAAGGCAAGGTAAGGTGAGCAACGTACTTATGAGCTATAGGCGAGCTGATGGCTCCAATTTTTGGGGTAGATTGAGTTGTTCGCTCATTCAAGAAGATGGCAGCGACTTTTTAGTCGGGACGATAACAGATGTAACAATACAGCAGGAGCAGAACGAACAGCTTCAAGAAAGCGAGCGTCAACTGAGAAGTTCGCAACAACTCGCAAAGTTGGGTAATTGGCGTGTGTTTCCTTCTGAAAAAAGGGTAGATTGGTCAGGCGAGTGTGCCCATATTCATGGTTTTCTAGCAGACGATTACCAAGACTCATTTTCCATCTGGCTCGAAGGGTTTGAAGATATTGATGGAAAGAGCATCGCACAGGGAATAAAAAGAGCCTCTCAGATGAATGATTCCTTTGAGTTTGGTTCATGGTATAAAGTACCCGGTGGTGCAAGAAAATTTCTTTATTATGTGTGTGGCCTTGAAGGTGAAGAAGATAGAGCGTATTGGTATGGCACCGTTCAGGACAGAACGGAGCTCAAAAATCAAGAACTTGAACTGATTTCAACCCGCGAGTTTTATCAGAATATTTTGGATAATATTCCCGTAGAGTCGGTGCTCATTGACGAAAACTTAAAGTATCACTATATCAGTAAAAATGCGATTCAGAATGAGGAATTGCGTGAATGGATGAGGGGAAAAACCAACAAGGACTATTCCGATTATAGAGGCTTAAGTGGCGATTTTACCGAGGTAAGAGATCAAATGTTTGCCAAAGCAATGAAAAGTGATTTGACGGTTCGCTGGGAAGAAAAAATGAAAACAAGGGATGGTCGTGACTCTTACCATATCAGAAACCTGGTGCCAATTACCTTGATGCAAGAGCGCATACCTAGAAAGTTTTTGATAGGGTACTCATTTGATATTAACGACATAAAAATGGCTCAATTCAGATTAGAAGATCGCAATGAGGAATTGAACCAATTGAACAAGGAACTTGATCGCTTTGTGTATAGTATTTCTCATGACCTAAGGGCACCAATAGCTTCGGTGTTGGGCCTTAACTCGTTGGCCGAGGATACTGATGATCGGGAAGAACTAGACGGTATTTTAGCCATGCAGCGAGAAGCACTGGATCGACTTGACCTTTATATCCGAGATGTAATAGACTATTCTCGAAATAAGCGAATGGCCGTTCAGGCAGAAGAAGTATGCCTAAGAAAAGTAATCGACAATTGCTTGGCCGATTTGGTCTATATGGCCAATTACAATAGGATCGATTATTTCATTGAAGTAGAAGAGAAAACCTACATACAAACGGATCTTCTTAGGATTAAAATCATTGTCAATAATTTACTGTCAAATGCCATTAAGTATGCTGATATAAGTAAGGACAAGAGCTTTATATCTATACGTGCCGAATGGAAGGAAAACGGAGTGAATTTGATCATTGAAGACAATGGCATAGGCATCCAAGAGGATTACCAAGACAAAATTTGGGACATCTTTTTTCGGGGTACGAGCACCATTCCAGGTTCTGGATTGGGATTATACATTTTGAAAGAGTCGGTGAGAAACCTTAAGGGTGAAATCGACCTCAAATCAAAAGAAGGGGAAGGAACAACCTTCAGCATATTTATTCCAGCAATGAAAGTCTAAATGAACTTGTCTTTCAATAAGTTCATCTCGATAACTGGGCTGATTTTTTCGTAGAGAATGTTGTATACCGCTTGCGTAATAGGAAGCTTAACTTCGAACTTCTTATTCATTTCAACAATCGATTTTACTGCGTAATAGCCTTCAGCCACCATGCTCATTTCCAATTGCGCTGCTTTCACACTGTATCCTTTCCCGATCATCATACCAAAGGCCCTGTTTCGGCTAAATTGTGAATAGGCCGTTACGAGTAAGTCTCCCAAATATGCTGATGAGTTTACATCTCTGTGCACCGGACTTACAGCATCAACAAAGTCTTCAATTTCTTGAATGGCATTGCTAATCAGCACCGCTTGAAAGTTATCTCCATAGCCTAATCCATGGCAAATACCCGATGCAATGGCCATGATATTTTTCATCACAGCACTGATCTCGGTTCCAAAAATGTCTTCCGAAGTAGATGTTTTGACATACCTGCATGCCAAAGCATTGGCCATCATCTGCGCGATTTCTTGATTTGAACAAGCGAGCGTCAAATAGCTTAGTCGCTCGAGGGCAATTTCCTCGGCATGGCAAGGTCCTGAAATAATTCCAATCCGATCATAAGGTATTCCGAACTCTTTGTGAAAAAACCGAGCAGGAATGGAGTGATATTCAGGAACAATTCCTTTGATGGCGCTGAATAGAATCTTGTTTTCAATCCCTTCTACTTTGAATCCGTTGAAGGTTTGATACACAAATGCAGAAGGTATAGCGATGACCAATACATCGCTTTCTGCAACCACTTGTTTGAGGTCGTTGCTTGGGTGAACGCGGTCTAAATCAAATTCAACGGATTGCAAATAGCGATCGTTGTGCCTGAATTTCTTCACGTACTCGACACTTTCTTCGCTTCTGAGCCACCAATTCACTTTTGACGAATTGTTGCTCAGCATTTTAGCTATGGCAGTTGCCCAGCTACCTCCACCAATTACACCAAATGTTTGATCCATCGCGCCAAATGTAGAAATTCATTGTGCAAAGTGAAGATTCTGTCTTCAGCTTTGATCTTTTTTGGAGATTTGGAATGTGTGGAATACCATCAATGTCATATTCAATATTGTAGGATTACTGCTCCTATTTCAATTCGTTCGATATAAAATCAGCGACTATCGAGAGCATAAGGACAGTATCCACTTTTGGCGGTTCGATAGGCATAAGTACGTTGCCACCGTTGGCGGTCTGTTACTTGCAGGCTTGATTATTATTGAAGTTTTTCTGCCTTCCGTTTCTCCGTTGAAAGATGAAATGCAGCGATTATCCTTCAACACCTATTTAGGCATTGCTGTGGCATTGTCTATTAGCACCATTTGGGCGGTTTATCTACGAAAGCTCGACATTTTTGACCCAGAACGGTGGCTGAATATTTTTATCGTTTTTGCACTTGGATGCATTACCGTTTGGATGGTCTTTCCGATTTCTGATTTCATCAAAGGAACGCTTCATTTTCGATTGAATGGAGATACCGTGAACGACTTTTTTTATTGTGTGATAGGAATAGGAATGGTGGAAGAATTCGTGAAGATGCTGCCGTTGTTAATTATTGTCAGATATAAGAACATCGTTCGAGAGCCTTATGATTTTATCCTCTACGCTTCGGTTTCAGCACTTGGATTTGCCTTCATAGAAAACGCCATGTACATCCAGAAGTCTAACTTTTTTGCCATCAACGGACGGGCATTGATGTCAACCGTGGCGCATATGACTTTCAGCTCCGTAGTGGGCTATTCGGTGATGGTCTATACGTACAAGAAAGCACTGAAAGGATGGCCGTATTTATTGGGTGGCTTTGTGCTTTCATCTGTCATGCATGGCTTCTATGATTTTTGGTTGATCAATCCCGTGGCGAAGCAATTGAGCGGTTTGACATTCCTTTTCTTCATGCTCTCCACGCATTTTTGGTTTACGATGAAGAATAAAACCATTAATGCTTCCCGATTTTACACTCCACATCGCAGGTTGATTAATGATCGGTTGCGCTACTTTTTGATCTTTTGGCTGATGACCATCTTGATGGTTTCAGCGATCCTGATCGGAATTTTTCACGGCAAGCATACTGCGAACCAATTCTTGCGAGGCCAAATCTTGGCCTTTGGATTTTTATTGTATTACCTCAGTTTCAGCTTTAGCCGGTTTAAAATTGCTCCTAAAATGCTGTCAGCTGGTCAAAAAGCCTTTGATGCGGTTATTCCAGATGAGCCGATGAAAGAATCTTATGATTCCTAAGGCTCATTAAAATCATGGTCTGTTTATTCTTTCGGGAATCATGAATGCGTCCGTTCCGGCCGCATTTGAGGGAAGAGGAGTACATCTTGAATGGAGCTTTGATTGGTTAAGAACATCACCAAACGATCAACGCCAATTCCCATTCCTGAAGTAGGCGGCATGCCATATTCCAGTGCTCTCAAGAAATCTTGATCGATAAACATGGCTTCATCATCACCTTTTTCACTCAGCTTAAGTTGATCTTCAAAGCGCTCTCGTTGGTCGATAGGGTCGTTCAACTCTGAATAGGCATTGGCTACTTCTTTTCCGTTGATCATCAATTCAAAGCGCTCGGTAAGCGAAGGATTCTCACGGTGCTTTTTACACAGTGGACTCATTTCAACTGGATAGTCCATCACAAATGTTGGCTGAATGAAATTCGGCTCGCATTTTTCACCGAAAATTTCATCGAGCAATTTTGCTTTGCCCATGCTTGGGTCAGTATCAATATGAATGGATTTACAGAAAGCCCTCAATTCATCTTCATTCATGCCTGAAACGTCCGTTCCAGTATATTCTTTAATGGCATCTAAAAATGCAATTCGCTTGTATGGTCGTTGGAAATTGATGGTGTTGTCACCAACCGGAAGTTCTGTTTTACCATGCAGATCAAGCGCAGCTTTTTCAACCATCTCTTCCGTGAAATCCATCATCCAGTTGTAGTCCTTATAGGCCACATAAATCTCCATTACGGTGAACTCAGGGTTGTGCGTTCGGTCCATTCCCTCATTTCTGAAGTTGCGCGAAAACTCATATACGCCATCAAACCCACCAACGATTAATCTTTTGAGGTAAAGCTCATTGGCAATGCGCAAATACATTTTGATATCTAACGAATTGTGATGCGTGATGAACGGACGCGCTGCAGCTCCTCCTGGAATGGGTTGAAGAACAGGGGTGTCCACTTCTAGATATCCTTTCGAGTTGAAGAACTCGCGCATGGAATTCATGATCTTTGTTCGGCTCACGAAAACTTCCTTCACTTCTGGATTCACGACAAGGTCTAAATAGCGCATACGGTAGCGTTGCTCTTTATCAGCGAAGCCATCGTGTACATTTCCTTCAGCATCCGTCTTCACAATAGGCAACGGACGAAGTGATTTAGAAAGCACCGTGAGTTCTTTTACGTGTACTGATATTTCGCCCACTTTAGTAGTAAATACATATCCTTTAATACCAATGAAATCGCCTATATCAAGAAGCTTTTTGAAAACGGTATTATATGCTGTTTTGTCCTCGTCAGGGCAAAGTTCATCGCGATTTATATACACCTGAATACGTCCCTCGTGATCCATGATTTCAGCAAAAGATGCCTTTCCCATGATTCTTCGGCTCATCAATCTACCGGCAATGCATACTTCCTGCAGGTTTTTTTCTTCCTCTTTGTATTCTGATTTAATCCTCTTGCTCGTGATATTCACCGGATAAAGAGCGGCAGGGAACGGCTCGATGCCAAGCTCGCGCATCTCGTTTAAACTTTGTCTTCTCTCGATTTCTTGATCGTTCAACTCGTGTGACATGCATTCAAATTATTGGGGCGGCAAAGATGAATAGAATTGTGGGATTAGAAACGGTTAAAACTCGAAGTTCATGACTAACGAGCAACTTCTGACAACCATCAATCATCAAGATCAATCATGAATCTTTGTAATCACAACATTCCTTAACCATTTCATGAGTTTCACATGTAAGCAAGCAATAGGCGTGACTACTATATTTGCGGCTATGGAAAAAACGATGGATTTACTGGTGGCGGATTTTACCGCCCACCTATCAGAGGCGATTGCCATTGCTGATCGATTCAAGCTGGATTCAGTTCCAGATTTTAATAATGTTTTGGTTTGTGGATTGGGTGGTTCAGGAATTGGAGGAACAATTTTATCTCAGCTTTTAGCCGATCATTGCGCAGTTCCAGTGCAATCTTCAAAAGACTATACCATTCCAGCTTTTGTTGATGACAAAACGTTGGTTATCGCATGCTCGTATTCAGGAAATACAGAAGAGACTCTGGAAGCCATTGATCAAGCCATTGATCAAGGCGCCAATATTGCCTGCATTTCTTCAGGTGGAAAATTGAGCGATATGGCCGTTGAGAATAATTGGCCGTTGATTACTGTTCCAGGTGGATTACCGCCTCGCGCAGCTTTTGGATTGACCATCGTGCAATTGTTTAGAATGGCCGAAGCATTTGGCATGACATCGCCTGATTGGAAGGCACAAGTTCAAAAAGCCATTGCTCACCTTGACGCAAACGAAGAAACCATTCGCAAAGCTGCACGCCAATTGGCCGAAAGCATTCAGAGCAAGTTACCGATCGTATACACATCGTCTTGGTTAGAAGGCGTTGCTACACGCTGGAATCAGCAAATCAGCGAAAACAGCAAAGGCTTAAGCTGGCATAACGTTTATCCAGAAATGAACCACAATGAATTGGTGGGCTGGGCAAGCGGAACGCACGACCTGAGTGTGATCTACTTGACAAGCAGCTTTGATCATCCTCGCGTTGCGAAACGTATGGAGCTCACTGAAACCGTCATAAGAAAGAAAACACCGCATATTCATCATTATCGTGCTCAGGGAGATTCAAAAATTGAGCAAGCGTTGTATTTAATCCATCTTGGAGATTGGATGACGGTGTATCTTGCAGAATATAAAGGAGCAGATTCCATCGAAATCGAAGTGATCGATTGGTTGAAGGATTCGCTCGCTAAATTCTGATGAATTGAATGCAAAATCTCGCGTACTTAAGAAGTTAGGATGGTTCTTGTTTTGGATTCTTATCCTGCACTTTGTTGTAGAGGTAACAGGTCATCGTTATTTGTACAATACTCTTGCAAGCACAGTGTTTCAAGGGCGCTTAGGGCCCGGAATTCTGGAGTACAACGACATGCCCAACAGAGCGATTGAAAAGGGTGAAGCTCAGCCTTGGAAAATAAGTGCGGATTATAACACGGCATCTTTCGATCAAGATGAATTAGATTTTCACAAAGAGTTTGGAACCGTATCCTATTTGGTGATCAAGGATGACGAAATCGTCTTTGAAGAGTATTGGGACGACTTCGATGATGAGTCGATTAGTAATTCGTTCTCCATGGCCAAGTCGGTTGTTGGTGCCCTCACAGGAATTGCTATTAAAAAGGGTCATATAGAAAGCGTTGACAAGCCAGTTTACTGGTATTTACCACAATACGAGACAGAACTTGGGAAGCAAATGACTATTCGTCACCTGCTTACAATGAGTTCAGGAATCAACTTTGATGAAAGTTACCTTAATCCATTTTCATTTCCCGCTCGGGCAAATTATGGTGATAATTTAGAGTTGTTGCTCCGCAACTACGAAGTGACCGAAAAACCAGGCGAAACCTTCAATTACCAAAGTGGAGGAACGCAAGTTTTAGCATTTGCGTTAAAAAGCGCTACGCGAACATCGTTGGCAGAATACGCCTCAGAAAACCTTTGGAAACCTTTGGGTGCAGACCATGAAGCGCTTTGGAGTTTGGATCATGAAAATGGAACTGAAAAGGCGTTTTGTTGCATCAATGCCACAGCCAGAGATTTTGCCCGGATTGGAAAACTATACCTCAACCATGGAAAATGGAATGGACAGCAAATTGTTGATAGTGCATACGTGGCCGCTTCCATTGCCCAGCAAAAGGGGTTGAAGAATGAAGATGGTAGTCAGTGCGATATTTATGGTTATTCGTGGTGGCTGGGTGAGCATCAAGAGAAGGAATTTTACATGATGCGCGGCATCCTCGGTCAATATGTGATTGTTGTTCCTGAAGATGATATGATTGTGGTGCGAATGGGTCACAAACGTAAAAAGGGAATTGGAAGACCGCATCCAGAGGATGTTTATCGCTACCTGGATATGGCTCTACGAATTATTGCAGAATGAAAGACGACATAGATTTTCCTAAAGTTGAAAAAGTGGGTGTGTGCGCCATTCCTGAAAAGGAGGATGGAAACGTTTCTTGGAGGGTGCACATCATCAATTTGTTGGACGAGGACCTCACCAACGTTTTAGTCTCAACTCGCGGCTACGGTAAAAAGGATGATAGTAAAGTGCAGACTTCTGAACTGAGGCATTATTTTGAGGATCTTAAGGCGCATTCATCCAGACCGATCGAACTGATTACGCATGACTTGGTTGGAATCAACAACCAATATTGGGTGAGTTTCTATATCGATAAAGCCATTTTCGACAAGAAGTTTATCTTTCTGCCAGATACATTATTAGAAAAGAATTTGATTGACATTCCGGTGCTCAATCAAAAAGGAATTTTAATCATTTAGCTATGCAGTTGAGTAACATTTTGTTTTTGGATATAGAGACTGTTCCTCAGTATGATTCTTTCGAAAAAGCAGAAGAGACCTATCAAAAGCTTTGGGAAGAGAAAGCCCGATTTTTGCTTCAAAGTGATGATGATACTCCATCATCGGTTTTCGAACGGGCTGGCATTTATGCGGAGTTTGGAAAAATCGTGTGCATTTCGGTTGGATTGATCAACGATAAAGAGAGCAACCGCGAATTGCGCATAAAGTCTTATGCCAGCGATGATGAAAAGGAATTGCTTAAAGAGTTTGCCGATATGTTATCAAAACATTTCAATTCTGCAGAGCATATTCTGTGTGGACATAACGGTAAGGAATTTGATTTTCCTTACATCGCCAGAAGAATGTTGGTTAATGATATTCGATTGCCAAAAATCTTAGATACGGCAGGGAAGAAGCCCTGGGAAGTAAACCATTTAGATACCATGCAGATGTGGAAGTTTGGCGACTTTAAAAATTTCACTTCACTAAAACTGTTGGCATTCATTTTCAAGCTTCCTACTCCGAAAGATGATATTGATGGAAGTCAAGTTGCGGGTGTTTATTGGAAAGAGAAAAACTTACAGCGCATTGTTACCTATTGCGAGAAAGATGTGGTCACTTTGGTGCAGGTTTTCTTAAAACTTACCGGACGTCCAATATTAAGACCAGAAGAAATCAGCTTGCCGAGTGCAGAATGAGCAGCCCATAGTTTCGGTTAAAGATTTTAGCGTGGAATTTCCTTCTGGAGGAGGAAGGTTCACTGCTGTGAACAACATTTCATTTGATTTATTTAGGGTCGAAGTGCTGGCCATTGTAGGAGAGTCTGGATCGGGAAAATCTGTAACAGGACTCTCCATTATTCAGCTTTTATCGAAGGCAGAAGGAGCATACACAGAATGCAGTATCAATCTTTATTTGAATGAACATTCCACAGAAGTCACCTCCGCAAGTGAAGCGGAGATGTCAAAGATTCGTGGGAAGCATGTATCAATGATTTTTCAAGAGCCGATGTCATCTCTCAATCCTGCACTGCGCTGTGGCCATCAAATCGAAGAAGCGGTTAAGATTCACCTCCATTTATCAGCAGCTGAAGCAAAAAAACATGTGTTGGAAACGCTTTCGAATGTTGGGCTCGAAGATCCTATTTCGATATATGAAAAGTATCCATCTCAAATTTCTGGAGGTCAAAAGCAGCGTGTACTCATTGCAATGGCCATTTCATGTAATCCTGATTTGCTCATTGCCGATGAACCAACTACAGCTTTGGATGCGGCCATTAGAAAAAAAGTGCTGAGAACTATAAAATCCCTCAATTCACAGAAGGATTTATCAATGTTATTTATCATCCATGACCTTGACGTGGCTTCGGAAATTGCCGATCGTGTTTTGGTGATGTATGCGGGAAAAATTGCAGAACAAGGCAAAATAGAGTCGATTTTCGATAATCCTCAACATCCGTATACCAAGGGATTGATTAGCAGTCGGCCTCCAAAAAAAGGGCGGTATTATTTTTTACCAACCATAGACGATTTCATGCGGCTTTCTGCTGATGGATTATCGAACGAGGCACTGGTTGGAAGTGATACACTCTTTAAAGGGGTGGAAATCAGCGATAGCGATAGGAAAAAACGCCACAAACAGAAATACGCTCAGAACCCGTTGGTGAAAGTTGAGGGTTTGACCAAGTCATTCGCAAAGGGCTGCGCCAGCGAGAGCAGTGTTATGAAAACACCAACAACCGATAAGATTAGCTTTTTCACCCTGATTTCTTATTGATGGCAATGCGCAGACTAAATACGTTGGAATATAGAGCAACACTCTGATCTCCGATATCGGTCAACGCATAGTCAATGCTCAACGTTTCTTTAATGTTTACGCCTACACCAATATTTGGTTGGAATGTGTATTCATAGTAGTTGCCGATTTCAGCTTTGATGCGCTGCATATTTCCGAATCCACCTCTGATGTAAAAAATATCCATGTAGTCGATTTCAACTCCGAGGTTGGGGTCAATGCTGAAAGGATCTCCGCTCACCAACACATTTCTTCTTCCATCGGTAGTGATGTCAGCGTTCATTTCTACCAAAATTCCAACACGTTCTTTGACATTGAATTCACGTGCGGCACCGAGGGTGAGCTTCGGCAATGTTACTTCGAGGCCGTTTTGCGGGATTTCATTCCCGGTGCTTTCAAATACTTCAACCGTTCGATCGTCAAGATTGAAACTCCATGTGTTGAAAGTTGAAGTAATATCTCGTCCAGTAGCACCAAAACGCCATTTTCCTCGCTGGTATTGGGCACCAACATCCACGCCAAATCCCCAGGCATTTGCCATGTCGCCAATCTGCCGGTAGATGATCTTGGCATTTCCGCCTACGGTGAGCCCAACGATGCCCATGCGCTTGGCATATGAAACCAAAAAAGCGTAGTCTGCAGCTGAAAATGAAGTGATGCGATCGTAATTGACTTGTCCGTTTTGGTCGATGAGGTCTGTAGTATTCGGGATGTCGTCAACTCCAAATCTTACAAAGCTGAATCCTAAGGCACTAGAGCTATCAATTTTCGTGGCCAGTCCTGCATAATCGTAGTTTGCTATTCCAGCAAAATATTCCGCATGCTGTCCAGCCACTTGCAAGTCTGATTGAATACCAACCAATCCCGCTGGATTCCAATAGGCTGCTGTAACATCATTAACTGAAGCCACCTGAGCCTTGCTCATAGCCAAGCCGCGCGCACCCACTCCAATACTTAGAAATTCATTGCTGTATTTAGGGGCTTGAGCAAAAGCAAAAGGAGCGATTACTATAAAAGACAGAAATAAAAAGGTCGATTTTTTCATATCTCAACTAACAAATGTACGAGTTAAAGTGGCCGTTGGTTGGCCGTTATAACTGATTTTGATCGTTTAAATTGTGCGTTTCGGTCAGGTAAAGAAATATCTTTGAAACGATGAAACAGATCATAAAGTTTATTCCTAACCTTTTAACGCTTGGCAATCTATTCATGGGCTTGATGGCTCTTGTTTTAATCGCTAGAGAGCAAATGGTCACTGCGGTAATGTGCGTTGTAGTTGCCTTGGTGCTTGATTTTCTGGATGGATTTGTTGCACGCTTGTTGAATGCGGAAGGAGATTTGGGAAAACAACTTGATAGTTTAGCTGATGTAGTCACATTTGGAGTAGTCCCTGGCTTCATGCTTTTTCAACTTATTGTTATTACCCAAGGTTACTACTTCGCAGAGGTTGGAGACTGGCCTTTGTCGGTATACTTGAATGCGAGTGTTGCCGGATTAATTCCCATTGCAGGAGCCATGCGCTTGGCTCGGTACAACATTGACAAAACTCACCGCGATCACTTTTTAGGCATGCCCATTCCTGCCGCCAGCATGTTCGTATTAGGAATTCCTGTGGTTTTAGAAATGCAATACCACCTCAATTTCTATCACCCGCTTTCAAACCAATTCATTGCCATCTTGGGTGAGACTAGACGGTGGGATGCCACTGATGTGGGAATCGTAAAAATGCTTTTTAGCGCGAGCTTTTATCAAATTCTTTCCCTCGCTCTGGCAGGGCTCATGGTCAGTAGCGTGCCAATGCTTTCTATAAAGTTTAAAGGACTTAGCTGGAGTAAGAACAAGTGGAGTTACGCTATAATTATTTGGCTCATGTTGGCGTACATCATTTTTGTGTTGCCATACTTTGGTGCCTACGGTTTGATCGATTATTTAATTATTCCGATAATAATGATTGGATATTTCATCCTTTCATTGATTTATGCCACTTTTGGCACTTCAAAAGAAAGAGCACAATCAGATGAAATTTAGAGCTGAAATAGACGTAATGCCGCATGATAATCTCTTGGATCCACAAGGGAAAGCGGTTTCTGCTACCATGGTAAACCTTGGGTTGAATGAAATTCACAATGCTAGAATAGGGAAGCATATTCAATTGCAAGTTGAAGCAGCAAATGCTGAAATCGCCAAAGAAAAAGTAGACGAGGCATGTCGTAAAATTTTGTGCAATATGATCATGGAGTCTTACTCCTTTGAATTGATCGCGCTTTAATCTGACGCTTTAACCTTGATGGGCGATTTCTTTAATTCAAAGTTTTGCCCCAAGTATACCTTTCTTACTTGCTCGTCATTCGCTAGGTCTTCTGCCGAACCAGCCTTTAGAATACTTCCTTCGAAAAGGAGGTAGGCTCTATCCGTAATTGACAGTGTTTCTTGAACATTGTGATCGGTGATCAATATGCCAATATTTTTGTTCTTTAGAGTGGCCACTATCGACTGAATGTCCTCAACAGCAATCGGATCAACACCCGCAAATGGCTCATCCAACAGTATGAATTTTGGGTCCGAAGCCAATGCACGAGCAATTTCTGTCCTTCTTCGTTCTCCTCCTGAAAGCAGGTCACCGCGATTTTTTCGAACGCGTTGAAGGCCAAACTCATCTAAAAGGCTTTCTAGTTTTTCTTTTTGCTCGGTTTTTGACATGCCCTTGCGCATTTCTAAAACGGCCTTCAAGTTGTCCTCCACACTTAGCTTCCTAAATACCGATGCTTCTTGTGGTAAATAACCAACTCCTTGCTGTGCTCGCTTGTACATTGGAAGGCTTGTGATGTCTTTCCCATCTAAAAAGATGTTTCCTTCGTTTGGTTTAATCAATCCTACTATCATGTAGAAAGATGTAGTTTTTCCTGCTCCATTCGGACCCAAAAGCCCAACGATTTCTCCTTGTTCAACCTCCACAGAAACGCCTTTTACTACCGTTCTGCTTTTGTATTTCTTGACAAGATTTTCGGCTCTTAGTTTCATGGAATTAAAATTCGATTTGAAAAGTTACGCGCACTCCGAAGGGCACAACATCAGGATTATTCAAATATGATAATCTCCACAACGCGTCCACCCTAAAAATCTTTAAAATATTCTCAATGCCTGCACCAACCTCCACGTAAGGTTTGTTAAGGGTAAATAGCCCTGCGGGTAATTCTAATTCTGAAGTGTGCTTATTTGAAAAAGAACCCACAGCACTGCGCATAGAGGCAACTTCGCGCCATTTTAATTTTCTGAAGAGAGGTACTTTATTGAATAAAAGCCCATTGAAATGATGCACCCAAAACAATGTGGCCCATTGATCGCCTATGAATTCATAGAAATTCATTAGGTTGAAGGCATAGTCATCATAAAAATAAGTCTCATTACCAGGATAAAGTTGGAGCAAAGGGAAGGGCAGTCTACCCCAAATCTTGCCAACTTCCAATGTAAAATCACTCTGCCCCAATGGGTTAAAGGCAATTCGATCTTGTATGGTTAAGGATGTACGTTGGTACTCGTAGTCGCCACCTAAAAACCCTTTTATGCCAAAGGCTGCATCTATTTTGAAAACAGGATAGCGAGTTCCAAGGCTAACACGGTCCAATTCGCCATTGATGAATTTCTCGTCGATCGCGATCCGTGTAGAAAATTTAACCTCCGATGTGCTGATGCGGTTAACGTTTTGAATGTTCCCGTCCTGGTCATAGCGTTGAAAGGGAATGGATCCGACAGACCATAGGTCTCTTCGATTAAACTGAACACTGGAGCTGAGTCCAGGGAAGAACTCAATTTCATAGCCTATTTTGTATTCTTCAAAAGCATTGAGCTGGTTATTGGGCGTTCTTCTAAAAACTGAAGAGAGAATATTGTCTGTTTGCCATGCATTGGCACTTTGCCCCAATTGCTCAAGGTCTTTCACGTGACTTAGACTCAAAATCTGACGAGGTGCTTTTGACAGGAAGATGCGCGAACCAATCTTATACTTTGCCTGCTGGTCTTTAAAACCATAAGCTGCGTAGCCGCTAAATTCGATTTTAGTGCTAAAGTCTTCGTTGGTTTTACCTCCAGCGCGTAACCTGAGTCCCTCGATTTGATTGAAACTTATAAAGGTGAAATAGGGGCCGAGGTCGATGTATTTGTATTCCTTATAACCTGTTACAAAGAGGGTTATCACATCTACGTAGGTCCTAAATGCTGGAATGTTTTGTATGGTGTCTACCATCTTGTAGACGTTAGATTCTGAAATGCTCAGCGAATCTGGCCTATGTGTATCCCAGTACTCATTATCAAAATCATTCACGCCTTCGCTGATTTCAATGTTGCTAAAAGGATTGAAAAAGGATGGTTCTTTGGGCTCGTTAATTGAGAAGTCTGAATAGACGGTTTTCTTCTGACCATAAAATCCAACAGCCTGCTCGGCAAGCGCAAAGTCAACCACCACTTCTTCTTTAGTGAGCATCCATACTTCAGGTTCCACCTGATTGTATTCATGATACACTTTGAATCCATTGATCCAATTTATATTGGCATCTTGACCGATGGTAGCCTCAATTTGCTTCACTGCATAGGTGGTATCGTGTACCCACATTTCGCCTTCAAATGTCAATTCTCCTTTTCTGCGCGGAACGAATGCCACTTTGTAGCACTTATAGCGAGAGTCGAGCACAGCACTATCCAGTAAATAGTATTTATAACTGAGCATGCCAAGGTCAGCTAATGGGCTCACGAAACTTTTGCCAAACGCAGAAATATAATTGTCATAGACGTTCGTGTTTTGATACATATCGCCTAAAAACTGGCTCACGCTTTCATTCTTGACTCCAGCCACTTTTGTAGCTTCAATTACTTCTTTGCTGCTTTTAGGGTTTTTCAAAAAGTAGTATCGCGAGACAGATTCGGTTAAAAAAATGGGAAGGAAAGGTTTCTCTTCTGAGGTGGAATCGATGTTGTCAAATACAAATTGAAACGGCTTCATCACCCTCCGGTTTTTGAACGATTGATCGATGTTGTTCATATCGAACTCAATCTTATTGTAGACGGAATACTCATAAGCATCGAGTTTCTCTCTGTTGTTGGCCGATTTATTTCTAACCACTTTTTTCATCAGCTCTACAGCGGGGTCTTTTTCTTTTTTGTCGCCCACAATCATTACTTCACCCAAGCTGATTCCTGACAGGGTCATTTCGAAATCAATGACCTGCGCTTGATCTTTTTTTACTCTTTTTGACGTGTTTTTATAACCCATCATTGATGCTTGCAATGAATCTGTGGGATAATAGGTTTCGATGCGGTAATAGCCGTTGAGATCTGAAGTGGTGCCGATTTTACTCCCTTTGAAAAACACGTTGACGTAAGGCAACGCCTCAGCAGTAGACGCATCCACAACCTTACCAGTAACTATGGTTTTTTGTGATAAAACACTCCTACCAAGAGCAATCGTTAAAATTACTATCAGTCCAAATCGTAAAACTGAATTCGGAGATGGAATCACAAGAAGCGGTTTAGTTAGTACAAGTTTAAGCAGCATCTTTCTTGGTAACAAGACGCGATATTCGGATACTAAGTTCGTAAAGAATCATAATCGGTATTGACACCAAAATCTGACTGAACACATCAGGAGGAGTGATAATAGCCGAAAGTAAAAGAGCACCTACCATAGCGTGTCTTCTAAATGCTTTTAATAGCTGCGGAGTTAGCAGTCCCGCTTTGGTCAGAAAATAAACAACAATGGGCAATTCAAATACAGCCCCACATGCAATGACTACCGAGGTGATGAGTGAAATATAAGTGGAAAGTGTCGGGCTGTTCAGCACTTCATCGCTTACTTGATAGTTGAGAAAGAAGTTAATTGACAGTGGCGAGATAACGAAATAGCCAAACGCAACACCACTGAAAAAGAGAAAAGAGGCCGAAGCGACAAATCCGCGTGCCATTTTACGCTCTTTTACCTGCAATCCGGGTTTGATGAATCGCCATACTTCCCATAAGATGTAAGGAAAGGCGATTACTACTCCAGAAACCAGTGACGTAATAATGTGTGCCGAAAACTGGCCAGCCATCGTTAAATTGACAAGGTCGGGTAAATTTTGTCCGATACAAATGGCGTCATTTGGAAACATAGCCGGAACCAAATCACTCATCATTTTAGAAAATGAGCAAAGAAATTGGTAGGTGATAAAGTCGGGGTTTTTAGGACCAAAGATCACTACATCAAAGATGAAACTCTTAAAAATGAATGCGCCTATCGATGCCAGAAGGATGGCGGTAACTGAGCGGATTAAGTGCCATCTGAGGATCTCGAGATGATCCAAAAAAGACATTTCATCTTCTTGACCTTTTCCTATTTGTTTTTCTTGATCCATAAAGCCGCCAAAGATAGCTTGAGATTGGCTCTTGCTCAGCTTTTTATGCGGATTCTTTTAGAAAACTAATTACATTTGTGTTCGACATGAAAACACCATTCTCGAAATTTCTTTTCATTGCGTCATTTGTGCTGCTGTTATTGTCATCAGTGCGCTCAAATAATGAGGTTTCATTGTCATCATCTTCCTCCCATCAGCGCCAGCTCAATGATTACTCTTCGAAAGAAATCATTGCCATGGCAGAGAAAAATATCCAAAAACGAAAAGACAAAAGCGCTCAACCTGAGAATGGTACCTTCAAGTTTCCAAATGTTTTTGACGCTTTGCGTTTTATCTTCTAAGCAATTTCCTTCGAGTCTTGTTATAGGTTTAAATTTTAATTAGATGGAAGGTTCGTTTGTGCCTAAGAAAGTAGTGATTTATTGGCTGTATTTAGGAATTGCAATGGTGCTCGGAATGGTGGTGATCGGAGGAATTACCAGGTTGACTCATTCTGGTCTTTCAATGACCCATTGGAGTTTTTCAGGGGCTTTGCCACCAACTACGGATATGGCTTGGCAAGCGGAGTTTGCGAAGTATCAGCAATCTCCAGAATTCAAGGAGGTGCACGCGCATTTCGATGTGGAAGAGTTTAAATCTATTTATTGGTGGGAATACATCCATCGCATGTTTGGTCGCCTCATTGGACTTGTGTTTATTTTTCCATTTATCTTCTTTCTAGGGAAAAAGTGGATTCCAAAATCCATGTACAAGCACTTCTTCATCATTTTGGGTTTGGGCGCTTTCCAGGCCTTTTTGGGTTGGTTTATGGTGAAAAGTGGATTGATAGATGTGCCACGTGTGAGTCATTTCAGATTGGCTGCTCACCTTTCTACAGCTTTTATTGCATGCAGTTATATTTTCTGGGTTACCATGCGGTATAAAAACTATAATCGAGAAGAGTTGTCTGTTTCACCTGAACGAAAATCGGCCTTCTTCATCACAGGTTTGGTGTTTTTGCAAATAATTTATGGTGCTTTTGTCGCAGGATTACGTGCTGGTTGGATTCACAATACTTGGCCACTCATGGATGGCGACCTTATTGCACCATCCGCGCTTGCATTGGAGCCGTTTATCGATAATTTTTTGGAGGGTAGATCTGGAGTGCAGTTTGTGCACCGCACATTGGGCTTGGTAGTGGTTTTCTTCTCAGCTTGGATTTATTACAAGAGTGTAAACTGGCGAAAGGACATACAAAAAGCAGTGCGCTTGGCCTCTATAGCAGTGTTAATTCAATTTGTACTTGGCGTATCTACGCTTTTAATGGAAGTGCCAATCTATATGGGTGTGATTCATCAAGTATTTGCGTTGATCGTGCTACTTGCTCACATCGCTTTCATTTACAGCGCTAATTATCGGTTGAAGTCCAACTGACACTATTTACTAGATGCTGAATGTCATTCTTGATGTAAGAAATTACAGGCGCTAAGCTGTCCTTGTTGGGCGAAACGTTAAAATAAAGCGCTCCTCTTAGAAAGTGATGGGTGCTGTCTGTCAGAAAAAACTGCATGTCAGAAGCAGTTTCACCTGAAAAATTGTACACCAATCCATATACTCGATTGGGGTCATTCTCGATCAGGATTTCCTCAATTTGAGATGCCTTCCCAATGTGCTTCATTGCAAGTTTTCGACTTTCTTCAATGTGTCGGGTGAGGTTGTTGTTCAAATCAGAATAGGTCAAATGAACGGTGGCCCTGTAGCGCGGGTAATAAAGGTTGTACCAGCACGTACTGTCTTGATAGCGGGGCTCAAGGGTGATATAACTCAACGTTGAGAACTCGAATGAATAGGGGCAATTCCAATTGTCTCCGTTTGTCGGTTGATACACAGGTGCTGGCAATTCAATGCGCGCGTATGCTTTTGGCTTCGGTGCGAAATCATCAGAGCAACCTACAGCGAAAATGCTATATGCTGCTAGTAAGAAAATCAGGCTCGTTTTCATTTGCCTTCTTCTTCTGAATTGATGGTCACTTTAACACGTTTCACCCTGCGTTTATCTGCAGCTTCAATGGTGAAAAGAAAGTTCTCAAAGCGAATGCGTTCGTTTTTCTGAGGAATTTTCCCTGTTAATTCAAGAATGAAACCAGCCAGGCTGTCGCTATCGCCTTTGGCAGACTCAAATTTTTCACCTGATATCTCTAAAACACGGTACACGTCAATCAGGGCTGCTTTTCCTTCAAATACATAATTCTGATCGTCCACCTTTGTATAGATGATGTCTTCATCATCAAATTCATCACTTATTTCGCCTACAATTTCTTCAATGATGTCTTCTAAAGTGATCAAACCTGAGCTTCCTCCGTATTCGTCTACCACTACAGCCATGTGGTTCTTATCGTCTTGGAACTCCCTGAGAAGATCGTCAAGTTTTTTGTTTTCAGTAACGAAGGAAGGATTTCTAAGCAATGGCTTCCAATCAAAGTCGTCTGGCGCGTGCAAATGGTTGAGTAAGTCTTTGACATATAAAATGCCCACCACCTTGTCAAAAGTGTCTTCGTAGATTGGAATACGAGAATAACCGTGCTCTACAATTTGATTTTGCAAGTCTTTGTAGCTTGTATTAATATCAAAGCAAACAACATCAATACGAGGCGTCATCACTTGTCTAACTTCCGTTGAACCAAACTTGACGATTCCGCTCAATATCCTCTTTTCGTCTTCGCCTGTATTATTGTCTGTGGTAAGTTCAAGTGCATGGTTTAATTCATCTGCAGTAATGAGGTTGCCGGAATCGTTGTGCTCCTTGGCACGTTTGTCGATTTTACGTGTACTCACCACCAAAACTCGGGCAAGAGGATAAAATAATTTGCTCATCACGGTGAGCGGACTTCCCATTACTATGGCCAGGCGCATCGCATTTTTCGTGGCGTACACTTTTGGTGAAATCTCCCCCACCAGCAAAATGATCAACGTAACTACCACCACTTGGATCACAAATGCCAAAACTTCTCTGTTTTCGAAATTGAAAAGCATGCGCATCAGAAGTGAAGACAAAATAATGATCGCGACATTCACCAGGTTGTTACCTATCAGAATGGTTGCGAGAAGGGTTTTTGGTTTTTTGAGCAATTCAAGCACGCGTTGTGATGCCTTTGAAGAATCGTCTTCAAGGGTCCTCTTATCTTGAGGTGAAAGGGAAAAATAAGCTACCTCAGAGCCACTAATCAAGGCTGAAAGCAACAATAAAATCAACATCAAAAAGACGCCAATAAAAACATTATAGTTCCAAGGAAGAAGGATGTCTAGATAAATGCTCGAATACGGTTCACCAGGGTCCAATGGGCTCAATATTAGTTAGAATGGAAGGTCGTCTTCATCATCATTGGCTTCAGCTGCCTTCGGCTGTGTTTTTGAAGGTTTAGATTCAGTTGGGCGCTGTTCAGTGTAGTTTGCTGAACCACCTGCATTGTTGGAATCGCCACCGCGGCTGCCTAACATGGTCATATTGTCCCCTTCAATTTCGGTAACATAACGAGTAACACCATCTTTATCATCATAACTTCTCGTGCGAAGTCGACCCTCAACGTATACCGAACTTCCTTTTGTGAGGTATTTCTCAGCGATATCAGCTAATCCTCTCCATAAGTTCACGGAATGCCACTCTGTATTGGTCACACGTTCACCTTCTTTGTTCGTATATGATTCTGAAGTGGCAATTCTTATGCGTGCAACTTTTGCTCCACTTGATAAGCTTCTTACCTCTGGGTCAGAGCCTAAATTTCCAATCAAAATCACTTTGTTTACACTTCCTGCCATATCAATACTTCTATTTAAACAAACTTAAAAATTAATGCCGCTTTTCACCTGAAATCAAATCATGATTTTCCAGATAGCGGTCAATTAATCTTGGTAAAGCAAACGTATGAAGATCGTCTAACGCTACAATGATTAATTTATCATCATCAACACGGTCGATTTCTATATGATAGAAGTTGGAATGAATATCTTGATGACTGAGCACATGTTTTCTTTCGCTGTTGGTTTTGTGTAGGCTCTTCAATGAAATAGGAAGCGCGTTCTCAATTTGTGATGGATTCAATAGTTCTTTCGATTCATTTTCGATCAGCAGGAACTCGAATAAACCACCCCAAATGTCGTTGGTTCCTCTTTGTGAAAGCACCACATTTTTTTTGTCCTGCGCAATGATGTAGTGAAAAAAGCGACTCCTGCGTTTGATTTTTTTGTCTTTGAAAGGAAGCTCTGAAACGCGATTGTGTGCCTTAGCTAAGCACACTGTCTCTAGAGGGCAAACGCTGCAATTTGGGTTTTTTGGGGTGCACTGTAGTGCGCCAAATTCCATCATGGCTTGATTGTGGGTCGATGGATGCTTTGCGTCCATCAGTTCATCGGCCAAGGATTGAATTTCTTTGATGGTAGAAGCTTGATTGACTGATGCAGTAATATCGAATAGCCTTGAGATTACGCGTATGACATTTCCATCAACTACAGCGCGTGGCTCTCCAAATGCAATTGATGCAATGGCCGCTGCGGTGTACGATCCCACCCCTTTTAGTTTTAGGATATCATCGTATTTGTTTGGGAATTTTCCTTGAAATTGATCCATAACCTGATTAGCGGCAAAGTGCAAGTTTCTTGCTCGGCTGTAATAGCCCAATCCTTGCCAAAGCTTCAAAACTTCATCTTGATCAGCTGCTGCAAGATGCCTGATGGTTGGATACGTTTCAATGAACCGTAGATAGTAAGAAAGTCCTTGGTCTACGCGGGTTTGTTGGAGAATAATTTCAGATAACCAAATGTGATAAGGCTCAGGGTTTGATCTCCAGGGAAGTGAGCGCTGGTGCTGCAAATACCATCTGTGTAGCCCATTTCTCACAACTTCAATCATTCAGCGAAAATACTTTTCGATTGGCTTTCAGAGTATTAAAATGATTCTATATTTGCAGCCCGTTTTTAGAAATAGGTAAATTCACTGAATATCAAAAGTTTATAATTAGGAATAAAAATGACGAAGGCTGAAATTGTATCGGAGATTGCGGATAAGACAGGAGTAGACAAGATGGAAGTTTTAACCACGGTTGAAGCATTCATGAATAGTGTAAAGAACTCATTAGCAAGGGGTGAGAATGTTTATTTGAGAGGATTTGGAAGCTTTATCGTGAAAGAAAGAGCGGAAAAAACGGGAAGAAATATTTCTAAGAACACCACAATTATTATCCCTGCGCACAACATTCCTTCATTCAAGCCAGCAAAGACATTTGTTGACAAGGTGAAGAAGAATGTGAAGGTGAAGTAATTGAGAATTGTTGATTAGCTTGAAAAAGCAACACTACATAGCTATTGGTGCGACACTAGTGTTGATCGTTCTTTTATTTTTTGCTCCACGCCATTCGGGTGGTGTTGTTTCCTCAGCAGAAGATGTGGCTGAGAATAACGAACCCCCATCGGTAGAGAATCAAATCGATTCAGCACTTGCGATGATTGCCAGTGAGGCTCCCATGCAAGGCATTTTGTTTTTAAGACAAATCGCTGAAGAAAATCCATCCAATTTTAGAGCGCAGCTCAATCTTGGTAGGTTCTCCGCTCAAACTGGCCAGTGGGAAAAGGTTATAGAGCGTTTCGAGATCGTTCAAAAAATTGATCCTGAATTTTCAGAATCGAATTATTGGCTCGGACTTGCAAAGTTCAATCTGAACAGACCTGTAGAAGCAAAGGCGCATTTTGTTGCGTTTTTAGATAGTGAAAAAGATAATGAAGAGCTCAGAAATGAGGCTCAAATAATGTTGAATCAAATACCATAATATTATGCCAAGCGGTAAGAAAAGAAAGAGACATAAGATGGCGACACACAAGCGTAAGAAGCGCTTAAGAAAGAATCGTCACAAGAAGAAGTAATTTCTCCTTCACATTTGTGGCCCCGGTTTAATTAAAAAAACATTAAAATGAGTGATAAAAGCAAAGAATTGATCATTCGCTCCGGGGATGGTGAAGTAAATATTGCTCTTCTAGAGGATAAAGGCTTAGTAGAATATCACAACGAAAAACTTGATAAGGGTTTTAACGTTGGTGATTTGTTCTTAGGTAGAATTAAAAGAATTGTACCAGGACTAAATGCAGCCTTTGTTGATGTAGGATACGAGAAAGATGCGTTTCTACACTACCACGATTTAGGCCCACAGGCCGCATCGTTGCAGAAATATATTTCTGAAGGAATAACTGGCAAGCGAAGTTCAGCAGATTTGAAGGACTTCACGCTTGAAGAGGACATTGATAAGAACGGCAAAATGGATCAGGTTGTGAAACCGAATCGCTACATGCTCGTTCAAATTGCTAAAGAACCGATATCTACAAAAGGTCCGCGTTTAACATGCGAGATCAGTATTGCAGGTCGGTTTTTAGTGTTGGTTCCTTTTGGTGATAAAATTTCTGTTTCTCAGAAGATCAAGAAGCGTGAAGAGCGCGACCGTCTCAGGAGATTGATTTCTAGTATCAAACCCAAGAATTGTGGGGTAATTGTTCGCACTGTTGCCGAAGGGCAAAAAGTAGCTGAGCTAGATGCTGATCTGCGTAATCTTACGCAACGTTGGGAAGAGGCATTCCAAAATTTTACCTCAACCAAACCTCCTAAGAAAGTCTTGAGCGAAATCGATCGAACAAACGTGCTCTTGCGCGATTTGCTCAGTCCATCGTTCAATCAAATTGTTACAGACGATGGCGATCTACACCGCGACATCTGTAACTACTTAAAGACCATCTCTCCCGAGAGTGAAAAGATTGTAAAGCTCCATAAAGCCAAAACCGACATTATGGAGCATTTTGGCATCGAAAAGCAGATTAAAAGTTTGTTCGGTAAGCATGTAACCATGAAATCGGGTGCATACTTAGTTATTGAACATACTGAAGCCATGCACGTCATAGACGTGAATAGTGGCAATACCGCCAAAGGCGAAGCCAATCAAGAGAACAGTGCCATCAAAGTGAACATTGAGGCAGCTGAGGAAATTGCCCGTCAATTGCGCTTGCGCGATATGGGGGGCTTAGTGGTGATCGATTTCATCGACATGCGCAGTTCTGAAAATAGAAAAGTGCTCCTCAACAAGTTGAGAGAGTTCATGAATGCTGATCGGGCGAAACATCAGGTGCTTCCGGTAAGTAGATTCGGTCTTGTGGAGATTACACGCCAGCGTGTTCGTCCCGAAATGGCAATCAAAACAGCCGAAGTTTGCCCTACATGTCACGGAACAGGCGAAGTGCAGGCGGCAATTACCATCATTGATGAAATCGAAACGAATTTGAAATCGTTGTTCGAAGATCATAAAGATGGTGCCATCACCTTAGCTACCCATCCTTTTGTGGCAGCATACTTAAAAAAGAACATGTTTGGTTACCAACGCAAGTGGTTTAAGAGTTACAAGCGCTGGGTGCCGGTAGAAGCAAAGAACGCCCTTACCATGCTCGACTACGAGTTTCTAGACAAAGAAGGAAAGGAGATATTATTTTAAATGAAAGCCTCGCTGCAGCGGGGCTTTTTTCATTGATGGTTAAATATTGATTCAAACATCAAAAGTCAGCGTCAGTCTGAGGTGTGGATGCAGAGCAGACACAGTCTCGAAGACAGAGCGGGTTTTAACAAAAATTCCATCATTCATAGTCCGCTAGTCTTCGAGACATCTCGCTTAGCGCGAGATCCTCAGACTGACGCTAGCATTTTTGCTGTATGAGCGAAGCGGTACGAGTTTGAAATCGCGGCAGGATAGGAGCGATGTTTGGCATGGTCGGAAAGATTTCACAGCCTTGATTTTTACTCCTTTTTGTATCAAGACAAAAAGGAAGAAAAGTATAATCGAAGAAATTCTTCATTGAAAAATTGAGAACCAACTTACCATGTTCCGCTAGCCTAGTAAAAAAACCTATGAGTTGTATAACTTCGTTTGATGTCCATTCCTCTAAAGAAAATATCAATTTCTGAAGCCATTATCAAGGCTCGGACGTTCTGCAACTACCGCGATCGCTGCCATAAGGAGTTAAGGGATAAGCTCTATGAAATGGGCCTGTGGAAAAAAGAAGTAGATCAAGTGCTAATGCAAATGATGGATGAGAATTTACTCAACGAAGAACGCTTTGCGCGAAGCTTTGCACGCGGATATTTCAGAAATAAACGTTGGGGAAAAGCAAAGATCAAGTATGAATTGCAACAACGACAAATTCACAGTCGATTGATTCAAACTGCACTTACCGAAATTGAAGAAGATGAATATGCGCAAACTATAGAACACCTTATCGAAAAGAAATTCAACCTCTTATCTTCAGACAACCCGCTGACCAAAAAACAGAAAGTGGCCAATTATTTATTACAAAAAGGATTTCAATACAGTGAGTTTAAGGCACAGTTAGATAAGGCGGTGTATCACTAGAGCGGAAAGTAGTGAAAACCTTATGCTTGGCCATGATATGATATCAAAGCCAAAAAGTACATTTGCGCCATGACAACGATAGATGATATCAAAGAAGTAGATGAGCGCTTGAAAGCGCTAAAATCATACTTGGATATCGACCATAAGAAGGCACAAATTGAGGATGAAGAGCAGCAAACACAAGATCCAAGTTTTTGGGACGATCCGAAAGCTGCAGAGCTGGTTTTAAAGCAAATCAACAAGAAAAAGGTGTGGACAAAGGCGTTTGATGCCTTAGTGATAGCACAAGAGGATTTAAAAGTGTTGTATGAGTTTTTGAAAGAAGGTGAGGCAGAACAGGCCGAAGTAGATGCTCAATATGAAAAACTTACCAAGCTTTTAGAAGACTTGGAGATGAAGAACTTGTTGGGTGCCGAAGAAGATAGCCTAGAAGCAGTGCTTCAAATTACTGCGGGTGCTGGTGGAACAGAAAGTTGCGATTGGGCATCAATGCTCATGCGCATGTACATGATGTGGGGTGAGAAAAATGGCTACAAGATTTCTGAATTGAACTACCAAGCCGGAGATGTAGCAGGAGTGAAAACAGTCACCCTTCAATTCACGGGTGAATTTGCCTTCGGTTATTTAAAAGGAGAAAATGGCGTGCATCGATTGGTGCGTATTTCGCCTTTTGATTCCAATGCCAAACGACATACATCCTTTGTGTCGGTCTACGTGTATCCATTGGTAGATGATAGCATTGAAATTGAAGTAAACCCATCAGATATCGACTGGGATACCTTCAGGTCAGGAGGAGCGGGCGGACAGAATGTAAACAAAGTGGAAACTGGCGTGCGTTTGCGCCACAAGCCATCTGGTATCATCATTGAAAATACAGAATCGCGTTCTCAGCTTCAAAACCGTGAAAAAGCCATTCAGCTGTTGAAGTCGCGGTTGTATGAAATGGAATTGGAAGAAAAGCGCGCGAAGCAGGCTGAAATCGAAGCCAATAAAATGAAGATAGAGTGGGGAAGCCAGATCAGAAACTACGTTTTGCACCCTTACAAAATGGTGAAAGATGTGCGCACAGGAGCGGAGACATCAGATGCCGATTCGGTGTTAAACGGAGATATAGATCAATTTCTTGAAGCCTTTCTCATGTGGAATGCGGGAAAGCTTTCAACAGAAGACAAAAAGTAACGAAGAATGCGGTTATGCTTCTTCTGTAACTTCTTCTTCCTTCTTATTGAATAAACCAGGCATCATGCTGTTTAAACCACCCATGATTGACCAGTAACCCAAGAATCCAACCAAAAAGATAAGGATCCAAAAAGCCATTAAAAAGAAGAAAAGAAAAATAAAGAAGCCAATATATTCGCCCATGGCATTTTACATTTGGCAGCGAATATAAAGCATAGGTCTAATTTATTCGACAGAAATAAAAACAAAGATTTTGTCAAAAACCTTGAATCGTTTAAAATCAACATTATATGGATTTCAGAATTGAGAAGGATACCATGGGCGAGGTGAAAGTGCCTGCCGATAAATACTGGGGAGCGCAAACTGAACGCTCGAGAAACAACTTTAAAATAGGAGCTGAGGCGAGCATGCCTTTGGAGGTGGTTCATGGCTTTGCTTATTTGAAAAAAGCTGCGGCCCACACCAATTGCGAATTGGGTGTGTTGTCGACAGAAAAGCGCGATTTAATTTCAAAAGTGTGTGACGAGATCTTACAGGGAAAGTTGAACGATCAATTTCCTTTAGTGATTTGGCAAACGGGCTCAGGAACACAGTCAAACATGAATGTGAATGAAGTAGTGTCGAATAGAGCTCATGTGCTTTCTGGTGGTAAATTGGGTGAAGGACATTCATCGATTCATCCAAACGATGATGTAAATAAGAGTCAAAGTTCAAATGACACATACCCAACCGGAATGCACATTGCGGCCTATAAAATGGTGGTGGAAACTACCATTCCTGGTGTGGAACAATTGAGAGACACTTTGGCCAAGAAATCTGTTGAGTTTATGAATGTGGTGAAAATAGGACGCACACACCTCATGGATGCCACACCACTTACGGTTGGTCAAGAACTTTCTGGATATGTTTCTCAACTGAATCATGGATTGAAAGCTTTGAGAAACACGCTTGATCATCTATCAGAGATCGCGCTTGGCGGAACAGCCGTGGGTACGGGTATCAACACACCGGCTGGATACGCTGATTTAGTGGCTAAAAAGATTGCTGAGTTCACAGGACATCCATTTAGGAGTGCAGAAAATAAGTTTGAAGCTCTAGCAGCGCACGATGCTTTGGTAGAGACCCATGGTGCACTGAAGCAATTGGCGGTAAGCTTGATGAAGATTGCCAACGATGTTCGATTGTTGGCCAGTGGTCCTCGATGTGGTGTTGGTGAGTTATTGATTCCTGAAAATGAACCAGGGTCCAGCATCATGCCAGGCAAAGTAAATCCAACCCAAGCTGAAGCTATGACAATGGTGTGTGCTCAAGTAATGGGCAATGATGTAGCAGTGAGTGTAGGCGGTTCAAATGGCCATTTCGAACTGAACGTATTCAAGCCTATGATGGCTTATAATGTGCTGATGAGTGCACGATTGATAGGCGATGCTTGTAAGTCATTCGATGAGCACTGTGCTGTTGGAATAGAGCCAAACCACGCTCGCATCAAGCAAAATTTAGACAATTCACTCATGTTGGTGACCGCGTTAAACACCAAAATTGGATATGAGAAAGCCGCAAAAATTGCAAAAACAGCGCACCAAAACGGCACTACGTTGAAAGAAGAGTCTGTAAATCTGGGTTATCTCACCGCAGAGGAATTTGACCAATGGGTTGATCCAACAAAGATGATTGGTAGCCTAAGCTAACAAATGCGAATAACTGAATACGAAGCCAGGTTCAAATAATTGAACTTGGCTTTTTTTATATGAATTTGTTTTGCTTATTGTCTTTCAGATCTTGAACAAACTGCTTTATTTTTTGCTCTTCGTCTTTTTGACAGATGAGTAAAACATCTTCAGTATCGATTACAATGTAGTTCGTTAAACCTTGCACCACAGCGAGTTTATCGTTAGGTAACATTACAATAGAATGGTTTGTGTCGTAAGTTTTAATTGTTCCATTCACCAACACGTTTGATTTTTCATCCTTGTCCATTTGCTCATACAATGAACCCCATGTTCCAAGGTCAGACCATCCAAAGTCACCCAGCACTACATCTACATTCTCCGCTTTTTCCATGATACCATAATCAATAGAAATGTTGGCACATTCGCTATAAATAGATTGTATTGCAGCAGTCTCAGAAACGGAATTTAAGTCGTCCATTTTTTCGTTGAATAATTCTGCCAACTCAGGCATCAATTCTTGAAATGCTTTAACGATGGCTGAAGCTTTCCAAACGAACATTCCGCTGTTCCAATAAAAATCACCACTCTTTAAAAACTGCAACGCCAATTCTACGCTGGGCTTTTCAGTAAAGGTTTTCACCTTTTTTAATTGATTGTTTCCATAGTCATTTTCACGGTGAAACTGAATGTATCCGTAACCTGAATCAGGTCTGCTTGGCTTGATTCCAATGGTCACTAAATTGTCGCTTTTAGAAGCATGCTCAATGGCCGAATTCAATGTTTCAATGAATGTTTTCTCCTTTAAAATAATGTGGTCGGCCGGTGAAATCACCATCACTGCGTCCGGGTTTTTCTTGTACAACTTGTATGCTGCATAGGCAATGCACGGAGCAGTGTTTTTCCGCGATGGTTCGCTGAGAATCTGCGCGTCTGAAAGTTCGGTAAGGTGCTGTTTTGTCAATTCAACATAATCGTCAGAGGTGACAATCATGAATTGATCGGGACTGGATATGGCCTTCAGTCGATCATAGGTCAATTGGATCAGTGATGATCCAGTGCCCATGATGTCTAAATATTGTTTTGGGGAATCTTGTCTGCTCATTGGCCAGAATCTACTTCCGATTCCACCTGCCATTATCACGCAATAAACATCTTTCATATTTTTCTTAATCAAACAGCGAAAGTAACGCACTGCATATATTCTTATTTGAAGCTAAGGTTAGCATTTTAGTCTACATCTACTTTAATCACATCGGCTTCTCCATGCACCAAATACCATTTTTTGGAATTGAGCTCTCGGCATTTGTAGCGTGTTCGTTTCAATTCTCCACGCTCAAACCGCATTCCATTTGAAAGTAAAAATTGTGCACCATCCTCGAGTTCTTTCAGTCTCACTTTAGGCTCGTCATCATACTGTCTCAATGCGTCTAATAGCACTGCATCGGAGCAGGAAGCGGCCTTTGGATTATTAATGTGCCTGTGCAACGCGGGGTGCAATTCACTAGGGAAAGCTCCAGTGCTCATTACTTCCGAGAGCAAATTTGAATAGATGCGTTTCCAATTGTAACCGTGTGCTTCTCGCAGTGTTTTGCGTTCATCAAAGTCTTTGAGGTGGGCCACTTCATGCGTGAGTGTAACTAAAAATGAGAAAGGGTTCAAGTTACCATTTACAGAAATTATTGCAGGTTCTTTTTTGCCTTTTATCCTAAAGTCACCCAATTTTGACCGTCTCGGTTTTGTAATTTTCAATCGGATGTTGTGTGGTTCGAGCCAAGAATAAACCAATCCAATAGCTTCTTCTGGCAAGTAAGGAAGCATTTTTTTTGCAAAAAGTTCTTTACTCATTTTATAGTGAGTCGGCCAGAATAACTTCTTTATTGTCTTGCTGGTTAGCGCCCCAATGCGGGCAATCGCAGTCTTTTTTTCCTTTGAATATTGCGCAAGAGCTCAATGCTAAAACAGCGCAAATGAAAACAGAGATTTTTACAAAACGCATCGTTCAAAGCTAGTGAATTGATTGATGAAGTAAGCACTGAATTAGCGTTACATTTGTCGCGATGGCTTCTTTTTTATTCCATTTGGGTCAATACATCTTATTGATGTGGAGGGTTTTCAGCAAACCTGAAAAAATGTCGATTTATCGAAAGAGGCTATTTGACGAAATGGTCTCTCTGGGATTGGCTTCATTGGGCATAATTATGGTAATCAGCGTTTTCATGGGAGCTGTAATCACTATTCAAACTGCGGCTAATATTGACAGTGCGTTCATACCAACGTACACCATTGGCTTTACAACGCGCCAATCTACAATCCTTGAGTTTAGCCCGACCATTATGGCATTGATCCTAGCTGGAAAGGTGGGGTCAAATATTGCTTCCGAAATTGGATTGATGAGGGTTACCGAGCAAATCGATGCCCTTGAAATTATGGGCGTGAACTCTAGTGCATTTTTAATCCTTCCCAAAATTGTTGCTTCAGTAATTATCAATCCATTTTTGGTAATTATTTCAATGTTCGTTTCGATTGGAGGAGGCTATCTTATTGCCATTGCAACTGATATCGTAACTGTTGCAGATTACGTTTATGGTATACAGCTTGATTTTCGTCCGTATCACGTGGTTTATTCTTTGTCTAAGGCAGCCGTTTTTGCGTTTATATTCACATCTGTTCCTGCCTACCAAGGTTATTTTGCAGCAGGCAGTGCTCTGGAAGTGGGAAAAGCCAGTACGAGAGGCGTGGTGCAAAGTTCCATCATCATTTTGATTGCGAATTATTTAATCACTCAACTATTCTTGATATGATAGAGGTTGTAGGCTTAAATAAATCTTTTGGCGAAAAGCATGTTCTGCAAGATATTTCTGCGTTATTTGAAACAGGCAAGACGAGTTTGATTATAGGTGCCAGCGGAAGCGGAAAAAGTACCCTCGCCCGATGTCTGGTGGGCTTAATAACTCCAGAAAGCGGGCAGTTGCTTTATGATGGTCGAGACTTCCTAGAGTTAAGTCACAGGGAGAAAAAGGCATTGCGCACAGAAATCGGATTCCTTTTTCAAGGAAGCGCATTATTTGATTTTATGACAGTGGAAGAGAACGTGCGTTTTCCGCTCGATATCCTTACCAATTTAACCAAGAAAGAAAAGCAAGTAAGAGTTGATGAAGTGCTCGAACGGGTGGAACTCCCCACTGCACATAAACTATATCCATCTGAGTTGAGTGGAGGAATGAAAAAACGCGTTGGAATAGCACGTGCTATCTCACCACAGCCAAAATACCTTTTTTGTGATGAGCCCAATTCAGGTTTGGATCCTCAAACCTCTATCATAATTGACAATTTGATCCATGAAATCACCGTGGAATACAACATCACCACTCTAGTAATCTCTCATGATATGAACAGTGTGATGGAAATAGGTGAGTATATCCTTTTTATTCATAAAGGTGAAAAGTGGTGGGATGGCGACAATGAGAAGATCTTGAAGACAGATAATAAAGAGCTGCTCGCCTTTGTCAATGCTTCGGGATTTTTAAGCATAAAAAAAGCCAACTCCTAAAAGTTGGCTTTTTAATTATCGTTTATTTAGTCTCTCTTACTAAAATCGTTGAGGACGTTCACTACACCTCTGGTCTCTTGATATTCATCTTGATCGGTGTAAAGAACAAGTCTATAAGCATAGCTTCCCATCGGAACTCTTTGACCTTTATACACTGCATCCCATTCGAAATTTTTGTCGGCAGTTGAGTATAAGGTGTTTCCCCAACGGTCATATATTTCAAGACGAAGCTCTCTTATTCCTGTACTTTCAATACTCCATACATCGTTTACACCGTCATTATTTGGTGAAAATCCAGAAGGTATGTATAGGTTGAACTTTGGAGAAACAATCACCGAATCAACATCTTTACAACCAATTATATCGATCGTAGTGAGAGATGTTACGTAAGGCTCTCCATCAGGGTAAGGAAGAATTGGAGATTGCTCAAACGATTCCAAACCGGCTTTTTCCGATTTCCAGATAAATCCGATCAACTCAGTTGTGCCTGTTGAATGATTCGTAAATTCTACATCGTAGTCATTGAGGTATTCCCACTCGAAATCTGCAACCACCTGAGATACATCTACAAACACACTTTTCTTGATCACTGTATCACAGAAATCTGTCATTCGCATTTCGTAGGTAGTAGGTTCAGTGGGTGAAATTCTTGTACTGGCCGAGCTCGCACCATTACTCCACTCGTATTGGTAAGGTCCTGCTCCATCGATCGCTTGTGCTGTGAGCATAATTTCATCGCCATAGCAGATGATGGTGTCATTGGGTACGATGAGATCAAGATCATTTTTCTCAGCGATAACTCCATACACTGTTTTTGATATGGTATCCACGCGACATCCATCTGTCAACCACAAAGTATAAGGAGTGTCTTCAAAAATGATATCCTGAATGTAGTCCGTTTGGGTTTCAAAATTATCCCAACTAAACGCATAGCCCCAACCATAACCGCCTGAAGGAACTCCTGGACCAAAGTGTACTTTAACATTTTCACAAGGAACCGTATCATTAACAATTCCATTGATTTGCAGAGGAACGGCTACTGGCATATAAACGGTCACAGAGTCAACATAATCCACAAGTCCGCAAGCATCATTCACTGTAACGTAATAAGTTGTAGTAACTATAGGGTTAGCAAATGCATTCGAGTCAGTAGCACCCGTATTCCATGAGAAGCTATAGGGTTCATACCCTCCAGAGGTGCTCACTTTCATGAATGCTGTATCGCCTGGACAATCAAAAGTTGATGCAGGAATGTCCTTAGTATCTGTAATCACAGGATCATTCTCTGTGTAAAGATGAAACGTATGAGTTACCGTTTCTTGCGTGCAACCTCTTGTGATGGTTACTGTATAAACCTCATTCTGAGTGGAGAACACTGTGATCGTTGAGTCGGTTGACCCATTGCTCCATTGATAACTTATATCACCGTGCCAAATGGCATCATTAAATAATACTGATACCCCCATTGTCACGGGTGGATCGATACAAGAAATGGTCTGATTATCGCCAAATTTCACAGAAGACCATGGAACGTTGAAAATACCAACGTTTACAAAATCAACTTCTGTCTGCTGAGCACATCCGTCTTCAACCGTCACTACATAGGATGATGTGATAGTTGGTAAAACATTTTGAGTGCTATCTGTTACACCGTTGCTCCAACTGAATGTAAAAGGAGGTAAGCCTTGAGAGACTTGCACACCAATGAGTGCAGGTCCATCGTTGCAATCCAATGTCACATCACCAAAGGCATTGATTGTGAGGTCAGGTTGATCGATAATGGTCAAATTAATGGTGTCGCCACCGTAACAACTCAACTGAATACTATCAGTTATCGCAATTACTAAACTCTCAATTCCTTCGTTGAGGTTATCAAAAAGAACATCAAAGGTGATCGAGTCTGTTTGAACTCCAACCCCAAAATAGAGCTCGCATTCCCAGTGATTGGTGATTGTGTTAAAAATACAAGGGGCTCCTGAAGAATTGATTATCGGAGTGTAATCAACGCCCATTTCCGCTTGGCCATATACCTCGTAACTCAATGAATCGGCTGCCAAAACAGAATCATTTCTTGTAAAATAGATTGTAACATCGCCACATCCCTCATAAAGCGCAGTATCAGCACCGTAAGGATTGTAAGAAGGTTCAGGTGAAACAATTAAACCCACTGATTCAAAGCTGCTACCCTCCAAGAATACGCCTGTATCCAAGATCCCGTCTGTTCCGTCTGCAACACCTAACTTCATATGGAATGTATCGCAAGCTTGCACGAGAAGCACAGCCGTCATTACGTCTGTGTAACCGTTATAAGCAAGCAACGCACCTCCTGTATTGTAGTATTGACCATTCAGTCCAGGATGAATTGTGCTAATAGTTATAGGCAATGCTGGCGTTGTATTTGGCACGGTCGCCACATTGATGGCATTGTTTGAATATGTTCCATTGATACCAGGACCCGACAAGTAAAAACCAAATACGTCATTGTAAGCTGTGTTGATCCAAGTGAGGTATTCGTCTGATCCAAAAACGTAATTAAATTCTACTGTATCACTGGTTGGAACAAAATCAAACTCGATAAGAGCGGCATCTTGCACACTTGCTACACTGAAACCAGCTCCAATTAATGCAGGAACGCTTTGAGCGGTTGCAAGCAAGTCGGCATCACCTCCACCTTGATTGGGAGCATTGATAATATTGGTCGAGGCTGTGGGCCCTGTGGAAGTCATAATATTGGTTACGTTACCTGAGCACATGACCAATCCGCTATCCAAACCAATTGCAGCCATACCGCTAGAAAAGTATCCTTTTTGGATATTTTGGCCATATCCCGTGATATTGTACCCTGAAACGCCGCTTCCCATCAAAACGCTGTTGACGAGGTAGGCGTCATTGTCATAAGGAGGCAAAGAAGTTGTTACTATAGGCTGAGCATGAACTAAAGCGGTCACTAAAAAAGCCAGTGTCAACAATATGAAGGTGTAAGTATTTTTCATGTTAATCAGCGATCAAAAGCAGATATAGTACCTCTTTTTTCAATTTGTTTATCAGAAACAGTCGTTGCTTTTAAAAGGTAGACAAAGCTAGTAAGAGTTTCGCTTTCATTCTCGTGCAATCCTGTCCATCTAAAGTATTGGTCGCTCGAATGATAAATTAGTTGCCCCCAACGGTCAAATATCTTAATGCTGAAAGCCTTGAGTTCTTCTTCAAAAGTGACGCTGAAGAAGTCGTTTAGTCCATCTCCGTTTGGAGAAAATGCCGTTGGAATATCTATACCATCTCTTAAAACGATTCTTCTTGAACTACTGTTAAAACATCCTTCTTGATCTTCAACAGTCAATTCTACTTCATTTTCAATACCCGCTAATAATTCCAATTCTGGGTTGGCTTCATGACTCACTATTTCACCATTCAATTTCCAAGTGATCACATCACCAGCTTCAATGGCTGGAGAGTAGAGTGCGATTTTTCCATCAAAATGAAAGATTTCATAGTCGAAATCTGAGTCTATCTCCTTCAGTTCAACCAATTTCTTGATGGCATGCATATCACCACATTCGTCCAAAAAGTTTAATTCGAAGACGGTCGGTTGTTCAATTACTTCAGTGTACGATGCATGCATTGTTCCATTTTCCCAGTAATACAATTCATCTGTTAAACTGGTTATTTCAATTTCAGTTCCGCTACACACGGTTTGATTATCACATTTAGGTAGTTCAATTTCTAGTTGGTTAAAACTGATTTCTCGGGTAATTTGATTAATGCCGCATGCATCAGTTACACTAAATTGAATGGTTTTATCTTCTGATGGCATCACTTTGATTGGAGTGTTTTCATTGCTCCAATTATCAAAGGTGAATCGGTAGCCGTATCCTACACCACCCTTCGCTGTTTTAAGGTCGGGCTGCAATTCAACTTCATCGTTTTCGCAAGTGAATTCCAAAGAAAGGTCAGAAAATAAAAGTTCGTCATGAGGCTCAAATGATACGCTAATTTCCGCAATGACTTCACTACCACATTGATCTGAAATGGTCACTGTGTAGTTTTCGTTGTTGATTGGACTTACTGAAGTGGTGCTTGCGGTTGCACCATTGTTCCATAAATAGGTAAAAGGTTCATGACCACCTGAGTGAGCAACTGAAAGGTCCAATCCCAATCCAGGGCACGTAAACTTATCGATCAATATGTGATCATCTGCAGCTTCAATCGGGAGATTAATCACTTCGACTAAAATTGATTTGTCTGCACTTATGTTCAGTTGCGGATGAGAAACCGACACCACGTAGGTTGTACTTTGTTCAGGTTTAACGAAACGAACAGAATCAGTAGCTCCGTCATTCCAAGAGTATACGAATCCTGTAACCCAATTGTCAACTTCCACACCAATCAGAATAGAGTCTGACGTACAATTAATGGTTTGGTTTTCACCTATGGTGTAAATGCGCTGAGAGTGCGGTATGTCTCCTTGCGCTTGAGTGAGGATTGGTATAATCATACCAAATACCCAGAGTAAAAAATATCGTTTCATGACCCGACTTTTAATTCATCGTTGAGCTTAACCTACAAGTTTAATTAAAATCAACAGTTTTATAGCAATATTTCGAGCGTTTGTCTAAAAAATCCATCAATTCATGGATGACCACCTCAGCAGTTTTCATAGCCTATATTTGCTGCTTAAATTGAATATGTAAATGATGGAAAGAAGTCAAATATTAGAATACATCGATCTGAATAAAGATAGATTCTTAGAAGAATTGTTTGATCTTTTGAGAATTCCTTCGGTAAGTGCTGATCCAGCATTTAAGGATGATGTGCAAATATGTGCAGAGGTCGTCAAGAATAGCCTTATTGCAGCTGGAGCAGATTTTGCTGAAGTGAATCAAACTGCGGGTCATCCCATAGTATACGCTGAGCGAATTATCGATGCAAGTAAACCAACCGTATTGGTATATGGTCACTACGATGTTCAACCTGCCGATCCTGTTGATCTTTGGGACTCTCCTCCTTTTGAACCTGTAGTGAAGGATGGGAACATTTATGCACGTGGTGCTGCTGACGATAAAGGACAAGTTTATATGCACGTCAAGGCCTTCGAAATCTTGGAGAAGTCAGGCACATTGCCCTGCAATATTAAATTCATGATCGAAGGCGAAGAAGAAGTGGGGTCTGAGAACCTCGCCATTTTCGTAAAAGAGAACAAAGCAAAACTGAAGGCTGACGTTATTTTGGTCAGCGACACATCGATCATAGCGAATGACACCCCTTCGATAACCGTTGGATTGAGAGGCTTGTCTTATGTTGAGGTGGAAGTTTCAGGTCCGAATAAGGATTTACATTCAGGTGTGTATGGTGGAGCTGTTGCAAATCCCGTAAATACGTTGTGCGAAATGGTTGCCTCCTTGAAAGATGAAAATGATCACATCACCATTGATGGTTTCTACACTGATGTTGCTGAAGTTTCGATGGAAGAGCGTGCTGAAATGGCTAAGGCTCCATTTGATATTGATGATTTTAAAAAAGGGCTTGGAATCCAAGAAACGCGATCTGAAAAAGGATATTCGCCAATGGAAGGGTCATCCATTAGACCAACACTCGATGTGAATGGGATATGGGGAGGTTATATCGGTAAAGGAGCAAAAACGGTGCTTCCGGCAAAAGCCTACGCCAAAATTTCAATGAGACTTGTGCCATATCAAGATCCTCATAAAATCACCCAGCTTTTCGAAAACCATTTCAAACGTATAGCGCCAAAATCAGTGCAAGTAAAGGTAACGCCTCACCATGGTGGAGATCCAATTGTTATTCCTACTGATTTCCCAGGCTACATTGCTGCATCCAAAGCGATGGAGGAAACTTTTGGTAAGAAGCCTATTCCAGAGAGAGGAGGAGGAAGCATCCCCATCATTGCTTTGTTTGAAAAGGAATTGGGATTGAAGTCTATTCTGATGGGCTTTGGCTTGAATTCTGATGATATTCATTCCCCCAATGAACACTATGGAGTGTTCAATTACCTCAAAGGAATCGAGACCATCCCGCTGTTCTACAAATATTTTACTGAGAATAGTTAATCCAATAATGTGAAAGAGCCTCGATAAGAGGCTTTTTCATTTTTGGCATCTTCAACCTCTACTACATAGAAATACGTGCCAGCGGCAGCGCGCTTCCCCCGAATCACGCCATCCCAACATTTCGTATCGTTTTCTGAATAAAATACTTGCGTACCCCAGCGGTCTAATAAGAAAATTTGGTAATCAATAATGTTATCCAGTGCGATGCAAAACTCATCGTTGATGCCATCTCCATTGGGAGAAAATACATTTGGCGGAAATACCAACCCTGGGCAATCATCATCCAAGGCAATAGAGTCTTCTTGTATGCAACCGTTGCTATCGATGATCTCAACAAAATAAACGCCTGCCTGCCGGGCCTCAATCTCACTTCCAGTTTCTCCGTTAGACCAATTTACCGACAGCACATCCGAAGAAAGGGATAACAACAATGATTTACCTTCACAAACAGTGCGATCAACCACTTCATTGATCGTGACGGTAGGACTCACATCGATAAAACGGTTAACCTCAACCTCAGCACATCGATTGGAGGCTGTGAGTATATAGTTTCCTGCATTGGTGCTTATGGTCGGGGCGGTTTCATCCGTATTCCAAGTGTATTTCCAAGGATAGTCTTGCTGAAAATCTCCGGTTTCAATCTCTGTTTCTTCATCGCATAGAATGGTGTCTTCCCCAATTCTGAGAACATAGGTGGAGTCCCATTGAAGGATTTGAATGGTGTCTAGCAAGGAACCGCATTGATTTGAATCTATATATGAGTACGTACCTGGAGAAGTGATTTGTATAGAGGATGCAAAGCTGCCTGTTGACCAAAGTACCGGAGATGCCTCTGTAGTAGCTGAAATAATTATAGTATTGGGACCTTCACAAAGCAGATCAACCTTATCCAATGCGGAGACAAGCGGGTCGTCAAAAAACACATTAATGGTATCGCTCACCGTATCACATACGTTTCCAACGGTTACCCAGTAACTTCCTGCTTCATCAATTTCTTTTACACTTTGCGATGATCCATCATTCCATTGGTACGCAGCATTCTCAAATGTTACGTCTAAAATGAGTGTTGCTGTATTACACAATGTTGTGTCTTCCGGAAAATCTAAAACGGGTTGGGCAGCTTGATTCAGCTCCACATTGATGGTGTCAATGGCAGTGCCGCAAGCATTTGTAGCCGCAAGCCAATACACCCCTGTGGAGGTTACTTCAAAGGTGGTATCAGTGCTTCCATCCTGCCAAGAGTAATAGGCATTTGGTAAATTCGGGTCGATCATAAAGCTCGCGTTGGAGCATACCAAAGTGTCGTTTCCGAGTGTAAATTGAGGTGGGTTATTCACAAGAATTACATCGATAGAGTCGCGCCAAACACAGCTTTGGTATGAAATATCGGCCCAATAGGTACCGGCAGCGGAAACGGGTAGGGTATTGTTCGTAGTTCCATCATTCCATTCAATGCAGGCGTTGTACCATGTGGCATCAAGCGTAATAGGCTGTCCGTTGCATATGGTAGTATCAAGACCAATTAGATTGTAATCTACATCCCAAATAATTACATTTCGTGTGAATGTGTCAGCTAAAGTGCCACGATATGTTACCAGAGTGACTAAAAATGTGTCAGGACTACTAAATACATGTCCAGCGTTGATGGCGCTACTGGTGTTCATTCCGCTAGAAGGATCGCCAAAATTCCAATGCACGCCATCCAGTGCCAACGTATCTTCTGGAGAAAACCATGTAGTATCAAATTCGCAATTCGATCCAAATTCATACTTGATGCCATCGCTTAAAAAGCTAGAAACAAAATTCACTCCTCCGCCAGTTACATTATTCGATGTTTGGATGTGCTGATCTTCAAAACCACAATCAGGGCACACTTTTTCAGGTGTGGTTAATGCGCCCAATGTATCGATATTGGGTATATAGGTGTTTACTGGAAATAAGTAGATTTTTTTATCAGGACCCAATTGCATGTCCGCATAAGGTTTGAATTCGTTGCCGTTGGAAACGATTTGTTCGCTTGAAAGCAGGCAATCTATGGAGGCATGATCGAGGTCAAACTGGTGCACACCAAATGGGGGATTTGAATTGGAGGCTTTACGCGAATAGTATACTTTTTTGCTATCCGCGCTGAATTCAGCCCCATAAGGAAATACCGTATTCCCGGAAGTAAGCGTGATTGGATCGGATACTTGTCCTGTAACATTGTTGAACTTAAAGAGTTGCACATTTCCCGATGCGAAGTTGCAGGTGATCAGCCATTGGCCATCGGGAGAAATTTTCAGTGCGCCTTGGTATTCTCCACCGCCCGCTGTGCTCAGATGCGAAACGCCAACTGCACTGATCACTGGTGTGCCATTTACGCCATTTTCATCGATAAGAAATGCATGAAACTCGTCAGAGTTGTATTTATGTGCAACAACCCAGTAGTCTTTATCATTCCCGTGCCTTGTGGCTGCGAGCTTTTCTGTAGAGGGGTTGAGCAGCAGTGTAGGCCCAATTACCATTCCGTTTCCTCCATTCAGAGTGAGTTCCACGTCATAATAGTTTAGCTCAATGTTCAAGCTTTGTGCACTGTTGGTAAAAACGTAGTAGCGCGTGCTGCTCGTAACAGATGGAACAATAATGGCAGACTGCGTGGCCATCGAATTTCCAGCCAGGCCCGCGCCACCCATCATTATGGTGCCATTGGGCTGCCAAACATTGCTGCCGTTTGAATAGCAAACAAGGTTTCCATTTTCGTTTGAAATAGCTCCGCCTCCTCCTTGAAAACCAGCGGTAGTGAATGTAGAACTTGTAGTCAATTGGGGTGTTCCGGTGCTAAAGTCGAAACCATTATTGTGGGAGAAAGTCCAGTTTTGTGCACGCTTGATTTGGCCAGAAAGGTCACTAAAAAATAAAATGGCCAATAGACATGAAAAAGCAATCTTTAGCGTTTTCTTTGTCGCTACTAGAGTTGCAAATACATTTTTATTATGGTTCGACTTCAATTGAATTTCTTGGGTTTAATTCTTTCCATCATCGCTTTAACAAGCTGTGAATTTAAAGATGTAAAGCTGGAAAAAGTTCAAGATTTCGAAGTTAATAGTTTGCAAGGAGGAAAGCTTGATGCAACGATAAATTTGGTTTTGTCTAATCCCAATTCTTTGCCTATTACTGTGAAGAGTGGTGAGTTTGAGCTTTTTTCTGGAAAGAAAAGTTTGGGAGACGCCCAACTGAAAAAAGCGTTCAAAATCAACGCCAATTCCACCGAAGTTTATCCTGTTCAATTGACTGGAAACATGGGGGATTTGATTTCTGCAGGGCTCACAGGTCTTACTAGTCTGCTGTCGGGCAAGAAGCCTGAAGTGTTGGTGAAAGGGGAATTAAAAGTCGGAAACTTTTTCTTTCATAAAAAAGTTCCGATCGAAATTACAACGGAACTCCCGATGAGTTTCTAGGAAGTTGTAAACTCCATTCCAAGACAAAGCTTGGCTCGGATAATTCGCTTCACTGAGGCCTCTATTTGTTGTTTAAACGACTCATTAATCTTCATCTCAGCGAGGATGGATGTGAGTGTGCCAATTTCATCAGGCGGCATCAGAATAATGTCGCATCCCGCTTTGGCAGCTAGTAAAGTGGAATTAGGAATGGCTTGAACAGCGCCCATGTTCATGGCATCAGTTATGATTAATCCATCGAAACCCATTTCATCGCGAAGTAGTTGAGAAACAACAACTGAGCTTAGTGTGGAAGGCAATCCGTTAGTGGTGTATTTAGGATTGTTTTCGATGGCGATGTGCCCTACCATGATAGAAAGTACGCCTGCTTCAATTATGGGTTTATACAGGCTGACTTCGGTTAATTCTCCATCGATGTATACGAGCTTTTTGTGCGTATCGCCACTTACCCTTCCATGTCCGGGGAAATGCTTTGCAGTTGCAATGATTTGGTCATTTTGAGTCGCTTCTATGAACGACAATGCGAGCGGTACGATAGTATTTGAGTCACTTCCAAGGGTTCTATTTCCTATGGCTTCATTGTTTGGTGAAACATCGATTACGGGGGCATAATTATGTGCAAACCCCACATGATGAAGGGTTTCATCTATTACAGAAACAGCCTCTTTGATTTCTTCAGGGGTTTTTAGCTCGGCAGTGGGTTTCATGTCAGGTGTGCCTGGCATTCTTCTATTAAATAGGCTTGGTTCCGCATCCATACTCATGAGGAGCGGAAATCCGGGATTCAATGCTCGAATGGATTCAATGTCTTTTTTAAATTGTTCAGGGTCACCACTTAAAAAGATTACTCCTCCAACTTTTTGTTCTTTGATCAACGGTTCAACCTCTGTATAAGGTTTTCCTAATTTACCAAGAGATGTAATGAGCATTTGTGCAACGCGCTGTTCGTCTGAAAGACCCGCATAAACCTCATCAACCTTTGTATTCAATTGAGCATCGTTGGAATAATAGTCTTGCAGCGTAAAAGGCTTGTGCTGTGTTTTACACGAAACGGTTATTCCCAGAACGAATAACAGCAGGAGCGAGAGTTGTTTTTGCATCTGTCAAACCTATTCCTTTCGATTTATTAATTAAAAGTAGCGTCCAATATTTTTGAACTTTGTTCTTTTGATTCAATTAAAAGCTGAAATGAGCCTACTGAAAATGATCAATGATAGTATATGGAACGTCCGACTTGAGGATAGAAATCCACTTACTGCATTTTTTGTGAAGCAATTGCGCATCGTATTGATCGTATTGAAAAACTACACAAAGGATAACCTGCAGTTGCAAGCTGCGGGTCTTACTTTTTATACCATGCTCTCCGTTGTGCCGATTGTAGCCCTTGCGTTTGCCATTTCCAAAGGGTTTGGATTTGAGAAAAGCTTGGAGGAAGAGTTAACAACCGCCTTGAAGGGACACGAAGAAGTGGTCGAACAGATAATGACGTTTGCAACGCGAATGTTGGAAAACACGAAGGGGGGATTGCTTGCAGGCATTGGAATCGTTATTCTGCTTTGGACAGTAATGCAGTTGCTTTCGAATGTGGAGCTTTCATTCAATGAAATTTGGCAAGTAGCCAAAGGCAGAACTTGGCTGAGAAAAGTAACAGACTATTTCGTGATCATGCTTTTTGCGCCTATCGTGGTGTTATTGGCGGGAAGTATTACCGTTGTAATCAGCGGACAGCTCGAAAACTTAGTTGCTGGTTATTATTTCTTGCAGTCGATAGGACCGTTCATCCATTTCCTCATTCGGATGATACCCTATACGCTCATTTGGTTGCTTTTCACCTTCGTTTACATGGTGATGCCCAATACCAAGGTCAGTTTTAAGTCGGCTTTGGTGGCAGGGATAATCGCAGGCACTTCATTTCAATTGCTCGAGTGGGTTTACATTAATTTTCAGGTCGGAGTGAGTAGATACAACGCGATTTACGGAAGCTTTGCCGCTTTACCACTTTTCATGGTTTGGGTCAATACATCGTGGCTTATTACATTGATCGGTGCAGAAGTGGCATACGCCAATCAATATGTATCTGAGATTAAGAATGAAATAGATGGTGATAAATTGAGCTCCGCTCAGCGACATATCATTGCATTGATGATGATGCGATACATTTCTGTTAGGTTTGAGAATGGAGAAGACGCACCTTCGGGAAAGGAACTTTCCAAAGCTTTGGCACTACCTTATGGCGTTACAGCTCGAGTGTTGGACTTGATGATTGAGGCTAAACTCATCTATGAGGTTGGAGGAGATGACAAAGAGAATACTGGATTTTTACCTCATAGAAGTATAGATAAAGTCTTTATATCAGATGTTGTAGCGGCCCTCAATCAGGTTGGTTTTACGGAGATTCCAATGATGAAGAATGCCATTTACAATCTTTACTTTGATCAATATCACGGCTTGCAACAAGAAATCACAAAATCAACCAAGAATATTTTGGTGAAGGATATGCCACGCATTGACCTGAACTCGGAAGAAGTATCGTAAGTGCTGTCTGAACTTAACTTTCGTATTATGAGATTGACATTATCATTTTTCATTTGTTTGATCACAGGAGTTTTGTACTCGCAATCGGCAGATACATTGCGCGTTATGACTTACAATCTGCTTTATTATGGTGAAGTGACAAACTTTTGTACTTCAACGAATAATAACATCAATGACAAAGACGACTATTTTGGAGTAATTACTTCCTATGTGAAACCGGATGTGATGGTGGTTAATGAAATGGGGGCAAGTCAAGTCTATGCCGATAGGATCATAGCCAATGTTTTAAACGCCAATGGAGAGAATAGGTATCAGCGTGCCAATATCCAAAACAATGGGTTCAGCAGTTTGGTGAACGCAGTCTTTTATGACAAGAATAAGCTGGCTTTTTACAATCAGGAGAATGTTTCCGTTGCCCTGAATAATTCAAGCTTGGTTAGAGTGATCGACATTTGGTCATTTTACTATAAAGACCCCAATTTGGTTGAGAATTCAGATACCGTTTTTTTTCACGTAATCGGTATGCATTTGAAAGCGGGTAGCAATGCTTCAGACGCTGTGGATCGAGGTTTGGCAACTGAAGCATTGATGAATTTCCTAGAAAACGAATACGAGCCCGGTTATTTCATTGCAGCAGGCGATATGAATTTGAAAAGCTCCAATGAAGCAGCGTATCAAAACTTAACCAGCAATGAGTATGGCGCATATCAATTCTATGACCCCCTTATACCGAATGAAACGTGGAGTGGGGCTTCAACCTTCGCTTATTCGCACACCCAGTCAACACACACCAGCAGCGGTTGTGCATCGGGAGGTGGTTTGGACGATCGTTTTGACCTGATAATGATGAGTGGCCAATTGCTCGAAGATACTGGCTTGGTGAACTATGTGCCCAATTCCTACAAAGCTGTGGGCAACGATGGTAATCACTACAACCTATCACTTTTAGACGGAACAAACAACAGCGCTCCAGCGGCAGTACTTTCTGCCTTGTACGATATGAGTGATCATTTACCCGTGATTGCCGACTTTAGCGTTAAGTTGTTGGATTCTGTAGTTGATTCTACTGATTCGCTCAATGGTATCACTTTTGGGTCAATTAAGCCCTCGCATTGGACTATAGATGTCTACGATCAGCAGGTAGAAGTACAATATCGTGGAAACAGCGGTTCTCTTACTGTGAGAGATCTAAGCGGAAGAGTGGTTGTAATGAAACAAAGGGTTGAAAGATCGAACAGAATAGATCTATCAGCATTGAAGTCGGGTTTTTATATCATCACTGGTAATGATGAAGAATCAACCCTAAGCAAGAAGATTTTCATCAGAAATTAGCGTAATACATATTTGCGTTCTGAGTCGAGTTTGATGAACGTAAAAAGCAATAGCGTGAACGACCACAGTGAAGATCCACCATAACTGAAGAAAGGCAATGGAATTCCGATTACTGGGGCCAAACCTATGGTCATGGCAATGTTAATGCTGAAGTGAATAAACAGTATGGAGGCCACGCAGTAGCCATAAACTCGCGTAAAAACGCTGCGTTGCTTTTCAGCCAGCCAAATTATTCTCGCCATCAAAGTGAGAAACAAACCAATTAAAACAATACTTCCCAAAAAGCCCCATTCTTCGCCTACAGTGCAAAATATAAAATCGGTACTCTGTTCAGGTACGAAATGGTATTTAGTTTGGGTCCCTTGCAAAAATCCCTTTCCAGAAAACCCTCCTGAACCAATTGCGATTTTCGATTGATGAACATTATATCCTGCACCAAGTGGATCCGAGACAATGCCTAACAATTCGTTGATTCGATTTTGATGGTGAGGTTGAAGGATGTTGTCAAAAAGATAATCCACACTTAGGAAGTAACCCAAACTGGCAACGAACCCTGCAGCAATTATGAACAAACTTCCTTTTCGCTTCCTTAAAACATAATAACTCATTGCGGCTAATGCACTCAATCCTATGATAAAAGCAATTTTACCTTGAATCAATCTTCCAAAAAGAGTCCATTCATATTGTTTCAAGAATAGTGCTGTAATGAAGAGCAGAATAGCAACGAATCCCAATCCAAAAATCCAACCGCTTAGTCCTTGTCGATAGAGGACAATCAAAAGCGATGTGAAAACCAACAATGAGCCCACGTCAGGTTGCAATAAAATAAATGCGCCTGGCAAGAAAATTATGGTCAAAGACCTCAGCTTAATGCTCAGGTTTTCGAAACGCGCACCGTGTACACTAAGGTATTTTGCCAAAGCCAGTGCAGTGCCAAACTTTGCAATTTCACTTGGTTGAAAGCTCACTGGCCCAAGCACAAACCATGATTGCGCGCCTTTTACCTCCGTTCCGAAAACCAGCACTCCAACCAAAAGGAGTATCGCAAAACCATAAATTGGATAGGCGAAAGTTTCAAAAAACCGGGTGTCAAAAAATAGCATAATAAGGCCTATAACGAGCGCTAACCCTATCCATAAAGCTTGTTTGCCATGGTTTTTGGCAAGATCGAAAATGGAGGGATGAAGCTCATCGTATGTTGCGGCATATATGCTGATCCACCCAAACAAAACCAAAGCAAGGTAGATGGTCACCAATGCCCAATCAATGTCTTCAAATATGTTTCGTTTAATTCTCAAGCGGATCAATTAGAAGATTAGCATCAAGAATGCGCTGTTCTTTCAACGTATCTGAGATGCTTCCGTTAATATATTTTTCAATCATTAAACTGGCTATCGGGGCTGCCCAAGTGCCACCAAAACCAGCGTTTTCTACGTATACAGCGATAGCAATTTGTGGATTTTCTCTTGGAGCGAAGGCGATGAAAACCGAGTGGTCTTCTCCATGCGGATTTTCTGCAGTCCCAGTTTTACCGCAAACAATTATACTGTCTATTCGTGCCCTTCTTGCTGTGCCTCCTGGTTTGTCAACTACCGATTGCATTGCATCAATGATGGGTTCGTAATATTTCGGATCGATGTCTGTATTTCTCACTTCATAATGGATGATAGAATCATGTTGAGCATCCAGTTCTTTGACCAAGTGTGGATCGATATAAAAGCCTCGGTTGGCAACGGTAGCGGCCAAATTAGCCATTTGCAAAGGCACCACTTCTACTTCGCCTTGTCCAATACTCACCGAATAAATGGTGCTAAATGCCCATCGCTTATGACCATAAATACGATCGTACAAAGCAACATCCGGTATGCTACCACTTTTCAACGATGGAAGATCAATTGCCAAGCGCTGGCCAAAGCCAAATTTGCTCACTTTTTCATGCCACTCGGCAAGTCCAAGTGCGCTATCCTCAAAGTAATTGCTCGAATAGTCCTTATTGATCAATCGCTTGAATACTTGGTGGAAGTAAGGGTTGCAAGACATTTGAATGGCCTCTCTTAAGTTGTTGGCTGACGGGTGATTGTGGCAACCTACTAAGGCTTTATTACATACTAAGCCCGTATTTTCTGTTATTACTTCATCTTGAAGCGCAATCAACGATTGAATGATTTTGAAAATAGATCCAGGAGGATATTTTGCCATTAGCGCCCTATTGAATAGAGGATCTAAAGAATCGTTTTGAGCGAGCATTTGATAATTCGCTGCTCGTTTTACACCGACCAATAGATTTGGATCGTAGCTTGGGTTGGAGATTAAACTAAGTACTTCTCCGGTAGAAGGTTCTATAGCTACAATGCTTCCTTTTTTCTGTCTCATTAGCTTTTCGCCATATTTCTGAAGGTCTAAATCGAGGGTTGATATGAGATTGATACCTGCTTTGGCAGGGATATCTAATTCTCCATCGCGGTATTTGCCTTGAACGGTATTGTGCACATCTACCATAAGCACTTCTCTTCCTCTTTCTCCACGCAGTACGATTTCGTATTGTTTTTCAAGTCCGCTTATACCAATGAAATCGCCTGATTTGTAGATTGAGTCGCGTTCAATGTCTTTGCTGTTTACTTCTCCAATGTATCCAAGCACATGCGCTGCAATGCTATCTGGATATATCCGCAAAGTTCTTTTTTGACCGTAGAATCCATTAAAGCGATATAAGTTTTCAGCCACTTTGGCGTACTCTGCACCTGTGAGTTGTTTCTGAAAAACGCTTGCTCTGTAGGTAGAATAGCTCCTCGCCTTTTCTAGGCGCATATTAAATTCTTCTAAGCTGATACTCAGCAATTCGCAGAAGGCAATAGTATCAATGCCTTCTACTTGTCGCGGAACGACCATCAAATCGAAAGCTGCTTGATTTTGTACCAAAATTTTCCCGTGACGATCGTAAATAATTCCTCGGGCAGGATATTGAGTTACATACCTGATAGCTTGGTTGTCGGCCGATGAAGTGTACGAATCATCAATAACCTGAATGAAAAAAAGTCTGGCGATAAAAATCAGGGAAGTGAGCGCGAAGATGGCGATGATCGTGAGTTTCCTGTTTTCCAGATTATTCATAGCCCAGCCCTGACTTTGGTGTACGTGTAAAGAGAAGCTGCACGATCACAATCAGTAACAAGGTGAGCATGGAACTCCCAACTGCTTTGAGTAACGTGTTTCCCAATCCACTCATTCGAAATGATTCAATGAAAAAGAGCACAAAATGGTGCAGGAAGACCATTAATCCTGAGAAGGTTAGAAACCATAGCCACCCCATTTGTTTAATACTCACATTTCGGGAAAATTCATAACCGTCTCGAGGAGCCATATAGCGAAGAATATATGGTCTTGCGTAGGCTAAAAACACCGCGGAAATCGTATGCATGCCCATCGTTTGAGAAAATAGATCGATGATTATTCCCATGGCAAATGCAAGAACCAATCCCATGTTCGGTGGGAAGTCGACAGGGAGCACAATGAGAAAGTATACGTACAGGTAGGGATTCAATAACCCAGAAAACTGCACATTGTTAAGTAAAGCAATTTGGACTATGATGAGCAAGGCGAAGCGCACAATGTATGATAGTACTTCTCTTGTCATGGCTCAATTTCGATTAAGAGTGAGTCTAGTTCCGGTTTTTCCTCGTTTTCAATAACGTATAAGTTGTCGATATTTTTATAATTTGTAGCCAACTTCACAGTAATAGACTGAAATCCACTGCTTTCATTTTTTTCTGATGATACTGCAAATCCTACCAATTCATTCGGTGGAAAAGCACCGGAAGAACCGCGGGTCAAAACAGTGTCATTGGGTTGAATCCGCACGTGATTTGGTATGTCTTCAAGAATGGCGTATTCATCGTCTTTGCCTTCCCATTTGAGAATTCCAAAATATGAGCTCGATGCGAGCTTGCAACTGATGAGGCTTTGGCTGTGTATAAGCGGAATAACCTTGCTGTAATGTTCACTGCAATGACTGATAATTCCGACTACTCCTTCTGGGCCTATCACTCCTTGTTGGGGTGCTATTCCGGAATTTGATCCTTTGTTGAGTATGATATAATTGTTGCCCAGGTTGTAGGTGCTCTTAATTGCATTTGCCGTCATTGTTTTGTAACGAATCCGACTGTTGTCATTGGCAGGAAGGGCAGGTGAATTCAGTAATTTCTCTTTCAATCGAGCGCTTTCTTTCAACAGTAAGTTGTTTTCCTCTTTGAGTCCAATGTATTGCGTATAAGAGTTGTTCACCGAGGCGATCTTTCCACTGAGAGCGATTGAAGTTGAATACAGTGCATTGTTATGAAAGCTGTTGTTGGTCGTAAGAAGCACAAAGCCTATGAACTCCAATAAGAAGAACAGAAACGTAAATTGATTATTCCAAATGAACTGAAAGAAGTTTCTCATATTCAGTCACCAACTGTATAGTCTATTTATTATGCCTTGCTACCTCATCAAGAATGGGAAGCGGTGCGCATTTTTCAAAGCGATTCCTGTACCGCGTGCGACTGCTCGCAATGGATCTTCTGCCACATGAACCGGGAGCTTAGTTTTCATGCTGATACGCTTATCTAAACCTCTAAGCATTGAACCACCTCCTGCCAGATAAATTCCTGTTCTGTAAATATCTGCCGACAATTCGGGAGGAGTCATTTCCAATGCACTCAATATCGCTTCTTCAATTTTGGAAATGGATTTATCTAAAGCGTGTCCAATTTCTACGTACGAAACCATAATTTCTTTCGGAATACCAGTCATCAAGTCGCGGCCATGAACAGCCATATCTTCGGGTGGGTCCTCTAGTTCGGTTATGGCAGCGCCTACTTCTATTTTGATTCTCTCGGCAGTTCGCTCGCCAATCAAAATGTTATGCTGCCGTCTCATGTAGTCTTCAATGTCGCTGGTGAATTCATCTCCAGCCACACGAATAGATTTGTCGCATACAATTCCTCCAAGGGCAATTACCGCAATTTCACTTGTTCCTCCTCCGATGTCGATGATCATATTGCCCATTGGTTCTTCTACATCTATTCCAATACCAATGGCAGCAGCCATGGGCTCGTGAATCAGATATACCTCCTTGGCTCCAGCATGTTCAGCAGAGTCTTTAACTGCGCGTTTTTCTACTTCTGTAATTCCAGAAGGGATGCATATTACCATTTTTAAACTCGGGGTAAAGAGTCGATTCCCGTAGTTTATCATTTTGATCATTCCGCGAATCATCTGCTCGGCAGCATGAAAATCAGCGATTACCCCATCTTTTAAAGGACGAATGGTTCTGATGTTTTCGTGTGTTTTTCCGTGCATTTGCATGGCAAGCCTACCCACGGCAATGATCTTCTTGGTTGATCGATCTTCGGCAACAATTGAAGGCTCATCCACCACTACTTTATCGTTGTGAATGATAATCGTGTTTGCCGTACCTAGGTCGATGGCAATTTCTTCTGTGAATATGTTGAACAATCCCATATTTATTTTCTCCTGTTCAAATCTGATTGGTCTAAAAGTAGTTTAATTTCAATATTCGCCAACATTGTATTAATGGCGGAAGTGTCTAACACCAGTCATCACCATTACCATTCCGTTGTTATTGCAGTAATCAATTGATTCTTGATCGCGAAGCGAACCACCCGGTTGAATGACGGCCTTTATCCCGACACCGTTTCCAATTTCAACACAGTCAGGAAAAGGGAAAAAAGCATCACTGGCCATAACGCTCCCAGCGATTTCGAATCCAAAACTGTTGGCTTTTTCTATGGCTTGTTTCAAGGCATCAACCCGAGAAGTTTGTCCCACACCACTTCCGATTAATTGTTTGTTTTTTGCTAGAACGATGGTATTTGATTTGGTATGTTTCGCTAGTTTGTTTGCAAACAGGAGATCTTCAACTTCTTCAGCTGTGGCCACTCTTTTTGTAACGTTTCTCAGGTCTTCTGATTTTTCGTTTTTAGCATCAATGTCTTGCTCTAAAACACCATTCAGAACTGAACGAACCGATTTGCCTGGAAAGCCTTGAAGTTTATCAATAAGTATGATGCGGTTCTTTTTGCTTTGAAGCAATTTCAAGGCTTCGTCATCATACGAAGGAGCGATGATTACCTCGCAAAAGAGTTTATTAATCTCTTCCGCGCACACCAAGTCAATGTTCGTATTCGAGATGATGATTCCACCAAACGCACTTAACGGATCACCTGCCAAAGCATCCAAATAAGCCGTTTTTGCATCACTTCTAGTCGCAAATCCGCATGCATTGTTGTGCTTGATTACAGCAAACGTGGGGTCTTCATGCTGGAAATCTCTGATCAACCGCAAAGCAGAATCAATGTCTAAAAGGTTGTTGTATGATAGTTCTTTCCCATGAAGTTGCTCGATAAATGCATTGATATTTCCCACATAGGCACCTTCTTGATGTGGGTTCTCACCGTATCTTAACGCTTTACGTTGATTGTCCCAATTTTCACCTAAAAAGTAGGATGAAATGGCACTATCATAAAGCTTAGTTACTTCAAATGCCTTAGAAGCGAGTGCTTTTCGATCTTTTAATTCTGTTTTGCCACCTGACTGTAAGATTTTGAGTAGGTCAGCATATTGATTTTTCGATGGAATAATGGTCACATCGTTAAAATTCTTCGCTGCGGCTCGGATCAATGAGATACCACCAATGTCAATTTTTTCAATGATTTCTTGTTCCGTGCCACCTGCTGCTACAGTTTCTTCAAAAGGATAAAGATCCACTACTACTAAATCGATGACGGGAATGTTGAATTTTTTCAATTCTACTGCATCCTGTGCCTCAGATGACCTGGCTAGGATTCCTCCAAATACTTTTGGATGGAGCGTTTTTACGCGACCGCTTAGAATTGAAGGATATTCTGTAATGGATTCAACTTCAATTACTTCGATTCCTTTTTCTTTGAGAAAGGCCGCAGTTCCGCCAGTTGAATAGATCGTTATATTTTTTGAGCTGAGCTCTGCAGCTATTTCATCGAGGCCATCTTTACAGAATACAGAGATTAATGCGGAGCGGATTTCTTTCATGCCAAATAGGGAGTTTTTTCGGTGCTGAATAAGCTGCAATATTATTGAATCCGTTTGGCCTAGGGTTCAAAACTTATCCACTTATGTTGACATTTGATTAACAGCTGAAGGTTTTGCTAAACTGCCGTCTTTGTGTTCTGAAAATCTGCCTTTTCTGAAGATATTTCTAGCATCACCATGTAGGCGCTTTCCTTTTCTTCTTTCGCGCTGAACTTCCTCTGGAAGGTGCATAACCTCTTGGCAATCTGTAGAGCAGCAATTCTCAAATTTTTCTTTGCACGCATCGCATTGAATGAAAAGCAAGTGGCATTCTACATTTTCGCAATTCGTGTGGTTATCGCAAGGCTCACCACATTGGTGACAGTTCGCGATCACTTCATCACTGATGCGTTCGCCTAAACGTTCATCAAACACGAAGTTTTTACCAATGTATTTGTTCTCTAACTTTTTTTCTTGCACTTGATGTGCATATTCGATGATTCCTCCTCTGAGTTGATTCACATCTTTAAACCCTCTGTGCTTGAAATAGGCACTTGCTTTTTCGCATCGGATTCCTCCAGTGCAATACATAACCACCTTTTGGTCTTCTTTGCCTTCTAGTATTTCTTCTACCATTTTAAGCTCTTGCCTAAATGTATCAGCATCGGGTTTTATAGCACCTTCAAAATGGCCTACCTCACTTTCATAATGATTGCGCATGTCTATCACAATGGCACCTTGTGCGATCGCTTCATTCATTTCTTCAGCGCTCAAGTGCTTACCTGTATTCCAAGGATTGAATGTGCTGTCGTCTAAGCCATCGGCTAAAATCTTACTGCGCACTTTTATTTTGAGCTTATAGAACGATTTGCTGTCATCTTCAACAGCAATCTTTAAAGGAACATTATTGAGGTTTTCATCAGCCGAAAGATGCTCAATCCATTCGTTCCAATTGTCTAAAGGAACGCTCATTTGCGCATTAATACCTTCTGAGGCAATATAAATTCGGCCAAGACATCCCAAAGCTTCCCAGTCTTGGTAAAGATGATCGCGATAGGCTTGCGGTTCATCTACTTTGAAATACTTGTAAAATGAAACTGTTTTGCGCTGCGTAGGGTCTTGCGCAATCATTTCTTTCAAAACGCGCTTGTCTATTCTGTTATGAAGTGGCATGGTGCAAAATTATATCCTTTAGACGAATTGATTTCTGATCTTCATCAGGTGTTTTCGTCCTTGTTGAGATACCTTTTGTGATGGCGTTTGATATCCACTTCGGGGAGCAGCTCTGTACCGTTGAAGATATGATCAATTAAGTGTTTCGAAAAATAGGGCGCTAGCATCACTCCCTTTGAACCCAACCCATTGAAAATAAAGAGCCTATCATCATCGGGAGCTGCACCCAAATAGGGTCTTCGGTCTGCTACCGTGGGCCGAATTGCCGCTTTTTGATCGATAACTTCGAAAGGAACATCAAACATTTCGGTAAAATCGCGCAGCAGTTCTTCTACAGCTTCTGAAGTTGTTTTCCAATCTAAATCTTCCCATGTAAATGTGCTTGAAAGCTTGTATTCATTGTAGCCCAAAGGGATAATGTTCACCACATTGTTGATGACCACGTCAGTCACCGACTCGGCTGTTCTTACAGTAATCCATTCTCCTTTACACAACTTAAAAGGAAGCCAATTAAAATAGGGATTATAAGCAGCAAAGGCGCCTTCGCAGAAAATGACGCGGTCGAAGAATTCTTCATTGAATTCAATCTTCTTGCCATGGCTCGTCAATTTCTCAAGTTCAAATTGAGTGTCAATCAGCAGGTTGTCAGCATTCAACTTTGCTAAGTATTCAGATTGAAGTAAGGCACAGTCCAATGTTCCAGTTTGTTTCACTTCGCCAAACCCATCGTTGATCTTACCCATGAATGAACTGTATTCAGGGTTGATCATTCTATTGTTCCAAAAGTCTTCGTATGCTTTATTTTTTATTCGTTTGTAAAGTGCATGTTCTGCGACCAAGCGAACTTTAAGTGAATGTTCTAGGGATGCATAAAATTTGTGCATATATGGAATGAGGGTGTCAACCATCCAGCTCAGGTTTAGTCGTTTAAAAACGATTGGGTTGAACATACCTGTGGCAACAGAGGTGCTAGAGGGCATTGATGACGGCTGTACTAGCTTGAACGGCTCATCAATGCTCTTGAGCTGTTCGGCAATGCAGATTCCAGCTAAACCTCCTCCAATTATCAATGTTGACATCGGTGCAAATGTTCTAAACTATTCGTTAGCTTAGGAGAATATTGCCTTAGAATTAAACTATGATTCTTACTTAAAGGGCAGTATGAATATATTCGTGAAAATTTTTTGCAAGTGTCAGACAACTTTGAATTTAGTTTGGATGTCTGATCAATATCAAATTGGATAAAATGAAAAACATAAGCCTTAAAATTATTATTCTGCTTTTCGCAGTAATCGGGTATTCAAAAGTTCAAGCTACCCACATTATGGGAATGAGTATTGCTTATGAGCATATCAACGGTGATACGTTCGAAGTGTACTTAGACTTCTTCGAGTACTGTGGTGGATCTGCATTTAACGGAACACCTACTAGTGCTGCATCTGGTGGCTATGGTAACTTTTCGGTTCAATGTCCTGACCTGCAAACGTCCAATAGCTTCAATGCGCCTCTCGACACGCTCATCGATGCTTCACCAATTTGTGCGCCATTGGCAGCTACCCAAAATTCATGTTTAGCCGGTTGGCAAACAGGCTTATTAGGGATTCGTTGGTACAAATACAAGCAACAATTGGTGCTGAGCACGTTGACTCAAGCTTCGTGCTCTGAATTTGTATTGTGGTATGGTACTGGCGCCAGAAATACAGGCTCAAACTACACAGGTCAACCTTCTATTGGAGCTTATACAACATTGAAAGAGGAGACATATCCAAACAATAGTTCACCAAGATTTACTACCAACAAGCCGATTCCATTCTTCTGTGATGGCCAGTCTGTAACCTACAACTGGGGTGTTTCTGAATTGGATGGTGATAGCTTGTATTGGGAGTTGGATACTGCCGTTTCAACCTACAGCCTTGTTACAGGCTTTAGCTACATAACATATTCAACTTTCCCTTATGTGTATACGGGCATAGATCCAATGCAAGGGGTAAATATTGATCCAGCTACTGGGGAGTTAACCTTCGTTGCCTTTAAAGATCCATTGGCAATTGCATCCAATTATGCCATTGCTGTAAAAGTGTCAGAGTACGACCCAGAAACAGGTGTGAGGATAAGTACAACTCAAAGAGATGTTCAGTTCATTGTAACTGATTCATGTGTGAACATATCTCCTCAGCAAGACACCAATGGTCTCCTAAATTTTGGAGGTTCTGGAGCTCAAATAGGTCCAAATACAATTGAGGTTTGTGTAGGACAAGATTTTGAGTTCGATATTGCTGTGTTTGACTTGGATACAAGCGGAAATTATTCGAATGATAGTTTGACTATTACATGCAACATTGATCAATTGCTTCCAGGAGCAACTTGGAGTATCCAAGGAGGTAACCCAGACACAGTGCATATTGAGTGGAGCTCAGTCCCGGTGACGCAATCATTCGTTCCTTTTAACATTACGGTGGAGGATGACAATTGTCCTGTGACAGGATTTAATATCTATAACTATAACATCTTTATTCGCCCTGCAACTTTCTTAGGTCCTGATACTGCTATATGTAGTTTGGATACAATTCAGTTGGATGCGAATGGAGGTGATACTTTCTCATGGTCCATTTTATATGGAGATCCGATAGTAGTTGGACAAAACTTTGGCTGTGTTCAATGTAAGGATCCATGGATTCACCCATCTCAAACAACCGCCTATGTTGTTACCAGTAACTTAAGTGCAACATGTGGAAATACGGATACCATTGTAATTGAAGTATTTGACCAGTTTCCGGTAATGCTATCGCCAGTGAATGGCGGTACGGTGGATACAGTGGTGTATTGTGCTACTGATGGATTAGACACTTTAGTCTCCCAAACGCCTGGAGGAACATTCCTAGGTCCGGGTATCGTTAACGGGGTTGCTGGGGTTTTTGCTCCAGATATTGTTAACCCAGGTTTTGGAAATGATACTACGGTAACGGTGACTTATGTTCTGCAAGGTGTTTGTGCGAACACCTCGCAATTGAATATACGAGTGAAAGGATTGCCCGATGCACGCGTTGCTACTGAAGGACCTTTCTGTAAATTCAGTGAATCAGAGCAGTTGTTGGGTGTTGTTCCTGGAGGAACATGGAGTGGGCCAAACACAACGGTGACTGGAGAGTTTGATCCTAGTGCTTACGCGAATACGGTTCCGGATACAGTTAGAATTTTTCATACCATTAATGATAGCGGTTGTGTGAATACCGACTCTATTGACATTGTTGTGATTGATGAGTATGACTCTCGTATTGACAGTTTACCAAAAATCTGTGCAGGAGAAAAACTATTGCTCCGTTTGAACGATTATGAAGGCGATCCTTTCGGAGTTTGGGTAGGGGATGAAATATTTGAAGAGCCACCAGGGTCAGGAAATTTCTTCTTCGATACAGACGGTAAAAAGGCGGGTTCATACGAAATTACCTACGAAATAGAAGGCTTGTGTGGCACTTCAACAACTAAGGAGCTTTTAATTAGCTTGCTTCCTGATGCATCCATATTTGGTGCCGACAGTGTTTATTGCGACAACATTTTGGATAGTGTGAAGCTAGAAACTGCCAGAGAAGATGGAAGATGGGGAGGAAGTTTAGTAGAACTTCACGATGGTTATTTTATGCCAAGTGAAATTGGTGAAGGTGTTTACACCTTGAGCTATGAGCTTTATGATACCGTTACAACTTGCTATAACAAAGAAGAAGTTGAGGTGAGAATTGCTCGAACACCTGTTCGTCCTAAAGTATATGGTGGTGGTCCATATTGTCAAGGTGATAACTGGACAGTTCGTGGAGATGGTTTGTTGAGCAATACATACAAATGGTACACTTGGGATGGAATTACAGAAGATCCAGATAGCATCCCTTCTTTAGAAGATATGGAATTATTGGGGGCTGGCAATCCGTTCAGATATGGCGAATTGGTAGATATGCCAACAGTGATCTATGGGACACAAGTTAGTAAGTATGGTTGTGAGAGTGCTTATTCTAGATTGGAAACAATAGTTAAACCTAGTCCAGATGCACTTATCGCGGTTGATAGTTCTGCAAGTGGTGTTTCCATCGCGGCAGATGGTATAATCACGGGTAATGTGCCATTAGAACTTACTTTCTTCAACTTAAGTGAGCCGACTACTGGTTTATTCTACACTTGGTCTTTTGGAGATTACGAAACCATTGAAGACGGAACAGGAGAAGAACAAGACTTTGTATTCCCTGAAATTGGAACCTACATGGTACAGTTGATTGCAGATAATGGTCAGTGTACGGATACAAGCAAGTTGTTTGTAAGAACAGACAGGGTAACCAATTTCTTCATCCCGAACGTTTTTACGCCTAACGGAGATAATCAAAACGACTTCTTTGTATGGGATATAGAAGGTATCACTGAGTTCGAATTGAAAATTTATAACCGATGGGGTACCAGGGTGTTCCAGACCGACAAATTGGATGATTTCTGGGATGGCGGAAACGAACCCGATGGAACATATTTCTATGTAGTGACAGGTCGGGAACAAACCCTCGATGCTGAGGCAGTAGAATGGAGGGGAGACCTTACTTTAATAAGGAATAAATAAAAACTAATAACTGAAAGCCTCAATCAATCGATTGGGGCTTTTTTCTTTAAATCTTATAGAATTTTACTTGCCACATAGATTAGCCTAATATGTTTGCAGTGTGATTTGTATAGCAGACAGTGGTTCAACAAAAACAGATTGGGTTTTAGTTGACGAAAAAAGTGGAGATGAGCATCGATTTGTTTCGATGGGATTGAATCCGTTTTATGTGCATCAAAAGAAAATCGAGGAGGTTTTTTTATCCACTATTCCTCAAGAGCATCTCTCAAAGATTGTGGCTATTCATTTTTATGGTGCCGGGTGTTCGAGCGATAAAAGAAATCAAATAGTTCAGGAGGCTTTGACCAATGCATCATCGTGTAAAGATGTGTTTGTTTATCACGATCTCCTGGGTGCAGCTCGGGCTGCTTGTCAGTTCAATGAGGGTGTAGCGAGTATTCTTGGCACGGGTTCGAATTCTTGTTTATATGATGGTTTAAAGATTTTGGACAATGTAGATAACCTTGGTTTTGTTCTGGGCGATGAAGGAAGTGGGGGTCATATAGGCAAAGAACTGATTCGTGCACGATGTTATCGGGATATGCCGGCAGACATAGCTGCGCATATTGATGCGGTTTACAAATTTGATAAAGACGATGTACTAGATCACGTATACCACGATCCTTTGCCCAATACATTCGTTGCGTCTTTTGCTCCCATTTGTTCGGAGTTTCGAGATTCTGAGTTTATCCAGAATTTGCTGCACAATGTTTTCAGTGAGTTCGTTCAAAAGCATTTGTTGAAGTATAAACGGCCAGATTGGCCGCACCACTTCTTAGGGTCAATTGCCTGTGAATTTGAAACAGAATTGAGGCAGGTGCTGAATAAATTTGGCTTGACACCTGGGATTTTTGAGCGAAAGCCTATCAATGCTCTGGTGAAATATCACCTCAACGAATATGAGGTTTGATTATTTATTGGCAAGAATACAAGCCTTGCTTGATCAACCTCTTCCAGGTTCAGAAGCTCATGATGCTATACTTCCCGCACTTGCCCAGCAGCGGAAATTAGCACTGGACAAGGATAAGAATCCGAAACTAAGCTCTGTAGCGGCTACATTTTTCCCGAAAGAAGGAGAGACGCACATATTGCTTATTCAAAGGCAATCATATGACGGTGTGCACAGTGGGCAAATCAGTTTTCCAGGAGGTAAGGTGGAAGAGCGCGATCAAAACCTTGTAGAAACTGCGCTGCGAGAAATGGAAGAGGAAGTTGGTGTTTTGCGCAATAATCCGAAGCTTATACGTTCCATTTCGCAAGTATACATTCCACCAAGCAGGTTTTTAGTGCACCCGTTCCTGTTTTATCTTGAAGAATTGCCTAAGCTGAAGAAAAATGAGCGAGAAGTCGATAACATTATTTTTTTACCCCTATCGAAATTACTTGATGATGCATTAATCGTTCAGGGTAAAATTAAATTGGACAATGGAGTAAATCTGAAAACACCTTACTTCGAATTTCAAGAGCATAAAATTTGGGGTGCCACAGCAATGATGTTAAGCGAAATAAAATGGATGTTAAAAGCAATACAATGAAATGGACAGTGTTGACAATGCTGCTGATGCTTTCTTTTCAGATGATGGCCCAAAGACCACTGAATAAGAGAGATCAAAAAGCCAAAGAAGAGTTTGAAGCACAAATTGCTGCTGAAGAGAAATACGAAGAACTCACCGCAAAGGCTGATGACGCCTTCAAATCAAAAGACTACCTGCTGGCGCGTATGACCTATCAAGAAGCTATTCCTTTCAACACAGAGATGGAGCAATGGCTTTTCTCCAAGGTCAATGACTTAGATATATTGATGGCTAAAAATGCAGCAAGAGCAGTAGATTCCATCTATGTAAAAGTGCCAACAAAAAGTGCTCAGGTCGCAGATCTTCAACCTAAATTAAACGTTGAGTCGAGGACGATTGATGCGCCAAAACCTCAGGTTACAGCTGCAGAACCAGAGCCAGATTCGATAGTAGAGCTTGTTCCTAAAGCCTTGAACACTGTTGAGCCAAAGCCAGAGCCAGCGTTATCACCTAAAAAGGAGCTAACCGTAAAAATATCTACCACTCCAACGCCCACTCCAAAAGAAGAGAAGGTTAAAGAAGACTTTTCTCACTTGAACGATGGAATTACGGAGGATACCTTCAAACTCACCAATCATGAAGTGCTAAGGATAATTGTGAAAGAAGGAATTGATGTGAAGGTGTTTAAGCGCGTGAAACACAATTGGGGTGGTGAGTTCTATTTCTTAGACGGTATGGATGTAACGAAAAGATACTGGATGGAACAGGTTGATTTATATCGAGTTAAATACGCTAGATCGGATCAATAAAAAATAGCGTTATGAGATTTAAAATCTAATACTTTTACCCGCACTTTAATACAGACTTAACAAGTTCACAATGAGTAAATATCAAGCACAAATATCAAGCTTCATGGATTCTGTAAAAGCAAAGAATCCTAATGAAACAGAATTTCTTCAGGCAGTTCATGAAGTTGCTGAAACAGTAATCCCTTTTATCGCTGATAATAAGGTATATCAAGATGCTAACATTCTTAACAGAATCGTTGAGCCAGAAAGAGTGATCATGTTCCGTGTGCCATGGATCGATGATAAAGGGGCGTTTCAAGTGAATCGTGGGTACAGAATTCAGATGAATTCTGCCATTGGTCCATACAAGGGAGGACTTCGTTTCCACCCTTCAGTGAATTTGAGTATCCTTAAGTTCTTGGCTTTTGAGCAAGTATTTAAGAACTCACTTACTACGCTTCCAATGGGCGGAGGTAAAGGAGGTTCAGATTTTGATCCTAAAGGAAAGTCTGACAATGAAGTGATGCGTTTTTGCCAAAGTTTCATGACGGAGCTTTCCAAGCATATTGGAGCTGATACTGATGTTCCAGCAGGAGATATCGGTGTTGGTGGTCGTGAAATTGGATTCCTTTTTGGTCAATACAAAAGACTTAGAATTGAGTTTACTGGAGTGCTCACTGGAAAGGGCCGCGAGTATGGAGGAAGTTTAATTCGTCCTGAAGCTACAGGATATGGAAACGTTTACTTCGCAGAGAACATGCTGAAAACAAAAGGCGCAAGCTTCAGCGGTAAAACTGTGGTTATTTCTGGAAGTGGAAACGTTGCTCAATATGCATGTGAAAAAGCTACGCAATTGGGTGCAAAAGTCGTGACCATGTCTGATTCTTCAGGTTTTGTGTATGACAAGGATGGTATTAACGCTGAGAAATTGGCGTTCATCATGGACTTGAAAAACAACAAGCGAGGAAGAATAAAGGAATATGCGGATAAGTTTGGCGCTGAATTCCATGAAGGAAAGCGACCATGGTGTGTAAAATGTGATATTGCACTTCCTTGTGCGACTCAAAACGAATTGAATGGAGATGAAGCCAAAGCATTGGTTGCCAATGGCGCGATCTGTGTGAGCGAAGGGGCAAACATGCCTTGCACGCCAGAAGCCATTGAGGTTTTCCATACAGCTAAATTGTTGTTCGCCCCAGGAAAAGCTTCCAATGCAGGTGGAGTTGCAACTTCAGGATTGGAAATGAGTCAAAACTCATTGAGACTCAGCTGGACGAGAGAAGAAGTAGATGAAAAATTGCATGGTATCATGAACAGCATCCACGAAGCGTGTGTTAAGTATGGCACTGATGGCGATGGCTATGTAAACTATGTGAAGGGTGCAAACGTTGCTGGCTTCTTGAAAGTAGCAGATGCAATGGTGGCTCAAGGACATGTTTAATGTTATAATAAACTAGAAAACAAAAGCAGTCGGTTTCGGCTGCTTTTTTATTTTTCGAAAAACTCAATCGATATGTACGGTACACTTCAACAACATCTTCAAGCTGAACTTCAATCTATTGAAGATGCAGGATTATTAAAAAAAGAAAGGGTAATTACATCAGAGCAAGGTGCTTCTATAAAGATTAGCACAGGGCAAGAGGTGTTGAATTTTTGTTCCAACAATTATTTGGGGCTCTCTTCACATCCAAAAGTGGTGCAGGCAGCAAAAGACACGCTTGATACTCATGGATTTGGGATGTCATCGGTTCGATTCATTTGCGGAACGCAAGACATTCACAAAACATTAGAGCAGAAAATTGCAGATTTCTTGCACACGGAAGACACTATTTTGTATGCCGCTGCTTTCGATGCTAATGGAGGCGTTTTTGAGCCACTATTGGGTGAAGAGGATGCGATTATTTCTGACGCGTTGAATCATGCAAGCATTATCGATGGCGTTAGATTGTGCAAGGCGAAACGCTTTCGTTATGCCAATAGCGACATGGCTGACCTAGAAGAGCAATTGAAGGCCGCTTCAGGTTCTCGTTTTAAGATCATCGTTACCGATGGCGTGTTCTCGATGGATGGCTACGTTGCACAATTGGATAAGATTTGCGATTTGGCCTATAAGTACAATGCCTTGGTGATGGTTGACGAATGTCACGCGACAGGTTTTATTGGAAAGACTGGTCGCGGAACTGTTGAGTTGAAGAATGTTCTTGGGCGTGTTGATATCATAACAGGAACCTTAGGAAAAGCATTGGGCGGTGCAATGGGCGGTTTTACGACCGGTAAGAAAGAGATTATCGAGATTCTTCGCCAGCGCTCTCGTCCATATTTGTTCAGCAATTCACTGGCTCCGAGCATCGTGGGTGCTTCCATCGCAGTATTCGATTTGCTGACCGAAACAACCGACTTAAGGGATAAGCTTGAAAGCAATGTGAACTACTTTAAAAAAGGAATCAAAGCCGCTGGATTTGACATTAAAGATGGCGATTCAGCCATTGTGCCAATTATGCTCTACGATGCAGCATTATCTCAAAAGTTTGCCAATGCATTGTTAGACGAAGGCATTTATGTGATTGGATTCTTTTTTCCAGTGGTGCCGAAAGGTCAGGCAAGAATTAGAGTGCAACTGTCTGCTGCGCACGAAATTGAACATTTAGATAAGGCCATTGCGGCCTTTACGAAAGTTGGCAAGAGCTTGGGAGTGATAAAGTAAATAACTGCTTTGATAAAATCTTTTCTTAACTGTTTGACGCAGTTAAAAATAGTTTTATCTTTGCGCCCCTTTTTAGGGGAATAAAACCATTGGAACCGTGAGTCATTTAAGTTATAAAACCATCTCAGCAAACGTTGAAACTGCCGATAAGCAGTGGGTTGTTGTAGATGCAAAAGATCAAACACTGGGTCGTTTTTCTTCACACGTAGCATACCTACTTAGAGGAAAACACAAGACTAATTTTACCCCACATGTTGATTGTGGTGATAATGTGATTGTGATCAATGCAGAGGCAATTAGCCTTTCAGGAAACAAAGTGGAGACCAAAGAAAGAATTTGGCATACAGGTTTTCCAGGCGGTCAGCGCTCTAGAACAGCGGCTGAAACATTGAATAGAAAGCCAGAAGATTTGATTGAATGGGCTGTGAAGGGAATGCTTCCTAAGAACAAGCTCGGCAGTGAAATGTACCGTAACTTATATGTGTATTCAGGACCTGAGCATCCTCATTCGGCTCAACAACCAAAGACAATCGATATCAACGCAATAAAGTAAGATGGACGTAACTAATGCACTTGGTCGAAGAAAGTCTAGCATTGCTAGAGTTTACCTTTCAAAAGGAAAAGGTAATATCACCATTAATCACCGTGATTATAAAGAATACGTAGATACTGCGTTTTTACACCACAAATTGAACCAGCCATTCGCAACTACAGAAACTGAAGGTCAGTATGACGTAACAGTTAATGTAACAGGCGGTGGCATCAATGGTCAAGTTGAAGCGATTCGTTTAGGTATTTCTAGAGCATTGGTGAAAATCAATGCAGAATATAAGTCAGCGCTTCGTGCTGAAGGTTTCATGACACGTGACCCAAGAATGGTGGAACGTAAGAAGCCAGGTCAGAAGAAAGCACGTAAGCGTTTCCAATTCAGCAAGCGTTAATTCATATTATATAATAACAGTTTAGAATCTAAATCAGCGGGATTTCCAAAGGAACTACCCGCTGATTGCTTTAACAAGAAGGTAAACATGGCAAGAACAAGCTATCAAGATCTATTAGAAGCAGGTGTACATTTCGGTCACCTCAAAAGAAAGTGGAACCCAAATATGTCTCCATACATTTTCATGGAGCGTAATGGTATTCACGTTATCGACTTACACAAAACAGTGGCTAAGGCTGAAGAGGCTGCAGCAGCATTGAAGCAAATTGCAAAATCAGGTAAAAAGGTTTTGTTCGTGTCAACAAAAAAACAAGCGAAAAGCTCATTAGAGACTTTAGCTGGTGAAGTTAACATGCCGTTTGTTACGGAGCGCTGGCCTGGTGGAATGTTGACCAACTTCGTTACGATTAGAAAAGCAATCAGAAAGATGGCTTCCATCGATAAAATGAAGGCTGATGGCACTTTCTTAACAATGTCTAAGAGAGAGCGCCTTCAAGTAGATCGTCAACGTGAGAAGCTGGAGAAGGATTTTGGAAGTATTGCTGATTTAACGAGACTTCCGGCTGCGTTGTTTATTGTTGATATCAACAAAGAACACATCGCTGTGCACGAAGCACGCAAGTTGAATATCCCAACATTCGCTATCGTTGATACTAACTCTGATCCACGCGCAGTTGATTTTCCTATCCCAGGAAATGATGATGCTACTCAGTCTATTTATAAGATTGTTTCGATCATGACTGAGGCAATCAAAGAAGGATTAGCTGAGCGCAAGAATGATCGTGACAAGAACAAAGACGAGAACGAAGAAGATACTAAGCCTGCTAAGAAAGAAGCAGTAGCAGAAGAAACTACGAACGATTAAATAAAAACAGGATGTCGAACATTACAGCATCAGAGGTAAATCGCTTACGTCAAATGACAGGAAGCGGTATGATGGATTGCAAGAAAGCTTTGGTAGAAGCCGATGGAGATTTTGAAAAGGCAATCGAGATACTGAGAAAGAAAGGACAAAAAGTAGCCGCTAATAGAGGTGACAGAGATGCTTCAGAAGGATTGGTTGTTGCCAAGACCGATGCTTCAGGTAAAAAAGGTGTTATTGCTATTTTGAGCTGTGAAACTGATTTCGTTGCTAAAAACGCAGAGTTTGGTCAAACAGCTGAAAAGATGGTAGACATTGCATTGAATTCAGGTGTTAAAACAGCTGATGAATTGAAAGCGCAGACATACGGTGATGGCCTTACAGTTGGTGAGAAGATTACCGAAATGATCGGTAAAATTGGCGAGAAGATCGATTTAGGAGCTCTTGATATTATTGAGGCGGAGGCCGTTGTAGCATACAACCACCCAGGCAATCAAGTTGCGTCAATGGTTGGATTGAACAAGCAAGGCAATGCAGTAGTTGAAGCGGGTAGGGACGTGGCAATGCAAATTGCAGCCATGAACCCAGTGGCTTTGGATAAAGACAGCGTTTCCAGTGAAATCATCGAGAAAGAAATCGAAATTGGAAAAGATTTGGCTCGTCAAGAAGGAAAGCCAGAAGATATGCTCGAAAAAATTGCTCAAGGTAAATTGAACAAATTCTTCAAAGAAAACACCCTTCTAAGCCAAGCTTTCATCAAAGACAATAAAAAGTCTGTTGAGGAAATGCTGAAAGGCATCGATCGTGATTTGACGGTGACAAGCTTTAAACGTCATGCATTGAATTAATTCAATGAGAAAATTTAAAAGAGCGATGATTATTCATCGCTCTTTTTTTGTGCCAAAAATTATTCGTCTGGATTTCTCGCAGCGATGTTGAAATTTCAGATTCACTTCTCTATAAAAATGAATTAGGTTTGTTCCATGGCTGAAATGAAGTATAAAAGAGTGCTGTTAAAATTGAGTGGCGAAGCCCTAATGGGAGAACAGCAGTATGGTATTGACAATGTGCGACTCATGCAATACAGTCGCGAAATTAAGTCCATTGCAGACCGTGGGGTTGAAGTGGCTATAGTAATTGGCGGAGGAAATATTTTTAGAGGTATTCAAGCTGATGGCTCCATGATCGACAGGGTGCAAGGAGATCACATGGGTATGTTGGCCACAGTAATCAATAGTTTATCGCTACAATCGGCATTGGAATCTATTGGTTTGAAAACAAGACTTCAAACGGCCATTAAGATGGAGCAAATCGCTGAGCCATTTATTCGAAGGAAAGCTGTTCGACATTTGGAGAAAGGTCGAGTGGTGATTTTTGGTGCAGGAACCGGCAATCCTTACTTCACTACAGATACCGCTGCATCATTGCGTGCCATTGAAATTGAAGCCGATGTGATTTTGAAAGGTACCAGAGTGGATGGAATCTACTCAGCTGACCCAGAGAAAGATTCTACCGCTGTGAAATTTGATAACCTATCTTTTTCAGAGGCTATTTCAAAAAATTTGAATGTGATGGACATGACAGCCTTCACACTTTGTAGAGAGAATAATGTTCCGATCATTGTTTTTGATATGAACAAACCAGGAAATTTAACCCGTGTGGTTGAAGGGGAGCACGTAGGCACCTTGGTTGAAGTATAATTTTGCAGTTTCTAATTATTATTGCACCCGATAATCAATAGATGAGATGGAAGAGATTGAAATGATATATGACATGGCGAAGGAGTCGATGGAAGCGGCTTTGGATCACTTGCATAAAGAACTTTTAAAGATCAGAGCAGGCAAGGCTAGTGCAAGCATGTTAGAAGGAGTCTTTGTAGATTATTACGGAACCAATACACCGCTCAACCAAGTGAGCAATATCAATACACCTGATGCTCGAACGATTTCTGTTCAGCCTTGGGAGAAGCCTATGCTACCTGTAATTGAGAAGGCTATTATGGTAGCCAATTTGGGTTTAAATCCTCAGAACAACGGAGAGCTCATTATCATTAATGTTCCGCCTCTTACTGAAGAGAGAAGATTGGGATTGGTAAAGCAAACGAAAACTGAAGGTGAGCATGCCAAGGTTTCGATTCGCAATGCGCGAAAAGAGGCAAATGATGAAATAAAGAAACTTCAAAAAGATTCTATCTCTGACGACTTGGCCAAAGATGCAGAAGAGCGCATTCAGAAGTTAACCGATGCCTACGGCAAGAATGTGGATTCTATTCTCGAAGTGAAAGAAAAGGATATAATGACTGTTTAAGTTTCCCAAACAGTTGTGCCTTCTGAACAATTCTTACACATTTCGATTTCACTTCGGCTAGTCAGTACGCTTTTTCTAAAGTTTTTATACTGCCCTGAGTTCCATATTTCCGTGAATGTAGTATCCATCAGCGTTCCCATGCTGTGGTGTGCGTCTTTATCAAAGCAACAAGGAATCACTTTGCCATCCCAAGTTATTACTGCACCCGACCACATTCTCCAGCAATGATTGTCTAACGGATTTTTAATCTGCCACTTTCCATTTGACGTTTGTTTGTACCGCGAGTATTTGTCAATGCTTGGTATAAGTTCATTTCCATTCTCGAAGTCGTATATCTGGGCTGTTTTGAATTTTACTTCGTCAACACCGATTTCTTTCCCCAGTATTTTCACCTCTTCGATTTGATGCTCATTGGGTTTGACAACGAGAAATTGAAAAATGATATGTGGAGTTTTTGATTTTAGTTCCTTTTTCCACTTAACAACATTTTTTATGCCTTCTATTACTTTTTCAAGACTGCCTTCTTTGCGATAGCTTTCGTAGGTTGTCTGTTCTGTTCCGTCAATAGAAATGATCAATCGATCCAGACCTGATTCGACAGTTTTCTTGGCTCGTTCATTGTCTAAAAAGTGCGCATTTGTGCTAGTGGCAGTGTATATGCCAGCCTTATCAGCTAGCCTTACCATATCAAAAAAAGAGGGATGCAAATAAGGCTCCCCTTGGAAATAGAAATTAATATAAGTGCAGTGATGCCTAACCTCATTGAGTGTTTTTGAAAGAAGATCTAGACTCAATTTTCCGGTTGGTCGTGTAAAGCTTCGCAGGCCGCTCGGACATTCAGGGCACCTTAAGTTGCATGCAGTGGTGGGTTCTATCGATAAACTCATGGGTTTTCCCCAATGTTTTGGACTTCCAAAAAGCCGCCCTCTGTAATAGCTCATGAGGGTGAGTGAAGCGTTGAGGGCCTTTCTGAATGTCCAATGCCGGAGAAGTTGTAGCGTATCTGTTATGGTCATGAATGTCCAAAAATAATGGTTGATTGCGTTGGCGTTGGCTTGTGATTCGCTTACCTTCGAAAACTTTCAAAAACCTCAGCATATGTGGGCTAAAATCGCCCGATTAATCGTTCGTTACAGGATTGCAATTATTATTGCTTTACTGGGTTTCACTTCTCTTATGCTTTATCAGGCTACAGGAGTGAGACTAATGTATGGGTTGCCTCAAATGCTTCCTGAAGACTCTCAAACCATCATTGATTGGAGAAGCTTTCAAGATCAATTCAAAGAGGAATCTACGGTTTTTGCAATCGGAATCGAGAAAGATCTATTTCACGATGTTGATGTGTTCAATGAGTGGTTTAGGTTGGGTAGAAGCTTAACCCAGGTAGAAGGTGTAGATACAGTGCTTTCCATCGGAAGTGCTTTCAATATTCTGAAAGATACAACGCACAAAAAGTTTGTGATTGACCCCGTAGTCAAGGGTCCAGTGAAGAATCAGGAAGAACTTGATCTTTTGCGTCAGAGGTATGAATCGCTTCCGTTTTACAAGGGTTTGCTCTACAATGCTGAAAATAATTTCAGCCTCATGGCTATTTCCATGAGCAATAAGCGGTTTAACTCAACAGATAGAACGGAGTTTTTTGGCGAAGTGCTCTCCAAAGTGGAAGCTTTTGAAGAAACGAATAATGTCAAAATAAGGTATTCTGGAATGCCTTATATAAGGGAGAATTTGAGCTCTCTGGTGAAGAAAGAATTGGGCATATTATTGGTGCTGACCGTAATCATTACGATCATCATTTTGTTGGTGTTTTTCAGGTCGATCAAACCTGTATTAATTTCTATGACAGTAGTGAGTTTGGGCGTGATTTGGTCATTGGGTTTACTAAATACGCTTGGTTTCGAGATTACCATTTTGACGTCTCTGATTTCGCCTTTGGTGATTGTGATCGGAATACCTAATTGTATATATCTGATCAATAAATTTCATTCAGAGCTTAATATTCATGGTAACCAGGCAAAGGCACTTACGAGGGTGGTTTCGAGAATTGGTAGCGCAACTTTCATGACCAATGCCACTACAGCAACGGGTTTTTTAACGTTTGTGTTTACCGAGAGCATTCTCTTGGTAGAGTTTGGCATTGTGGCGTTCTTCTCCATCATGTCATTGTTTGTCCTCTCAATTTTTGTTATCACCATCACCTACAGCTTCCTTCCCGTGCCAGATGAAGACAAAACTGCTCACGTTGAGAAAAAGTGGGTAGTTAATCTTGTGGCATTTTTCACCAGGCTCGTTCAAACAAAAAGACCTTTGGTGTACACCGTGACAGTTTTTGTTGTAGTGGTTTCCTTTTTTGGATTGTTGCAGATACAAACTTCTGGAAACATAGTTGACGACCTACCGAAGAACCACAAAACGGTGGAGGATTTGCATTGGTTCGAACAGAACTTTGGTGGAGTTGTGCCTTTCGAAATAAAGGTGGACGCCAAAAAACCAAAGCAAATAACCAAGTCTTCTATTTTAGAGAAAATTGAAGAAACTCAGGACCTGTTTAAAGATGATCGGTCATTTTCAAAGAGCATTTCAATTGTAGATGCCCTGAAGTTTATTAAACAAGCATTTTACAATGGAAACCCAGATCGTTACGAGTTAATTACCAGTCGAGAAAAGGCCTTTTTTGGTGAGTATGTAGAGAATTCATCTACTGATCAAGGACTACTCACCGCTTATTTAGATTCTACAGAGCAATTCGCTAGGATCAGTTTACAGGTGGCTGACATTGGTACCTTGGAAATGGATAGCCTTTTGGCGTATTATCTTCCTAAGATTGACGCCATTTTCAATCCGAAAAGGGCAAAACAGGATTCGCTTTTGGCAATTGTTACCTCGAATGCTGATGCTACAGCTTCTGATTCAATTGCACGTTATATTTTAAAGCGCAACTCACCAGCAAAACGAATTTTTTCGAGTCTTTATTTAGAAGGCGATTCCGCAGGAAAGGTGCACTTGGATTCCGTTCAGTTTGCCAATAACGAGCGATCCATCAGACTGCTTAATCAGGCTTTAGATGAGAGCTATTTGGGCGTGTCAATCACCGGTCCAAGCATCACATTTCTAGAAGGTACAAATTATTTGGTGAAGAACCTTTTTGTGAGTTTGAGCCTGGCTATATTGATTGTTGCGTTGCTTATGGCATTTGTGTTTAGCTCCCTAAGGATGATTGTTATTTCAGTGGTTACAAACCTCATTCCGCTGTTGTTTACAGCAGCTGTGATGGGGTATTTTGGAATTAACATTAAACCATCAACGATTCTTGTATTCAGCATTGCGTTTGGTATTTCGGTTGACGATACCATTCACTACCTGGCCAAATACCGGCAAGAGTTGAGGCTTACAAATAGTGATATTGGACTGTCTGTAAAGCTTGCACTGAAAGAAACAGGTGTGAGTATGGTTTATACTTCGATTATTCTTTTCTTCGGATTTGGAGTGTTCTCATATTCTGATTTTGGCGGAACCCAAGCGCTGGGAATTTTGGTTTCATTAACATTGTTGGTGGCGATGTTCGCCAACTTGATTCTTTTACCCTCGTTTCTGATGTCGTTTGAAAAGGCAATGCTCACCAAATGGTTTAAAGAGCCGTTTTTCACTTTGCTCGATGAAGAAGAGGATTTGGAGCTGGATGATCTTGACTTTGAACAAGACGAAAACACAACAATATGAAAGGAATTATTCTAGCAGGTGGAGCTGGAACGCGCCTCCATCCATTGACGCTGGCTATGAGTAAGCAGATGCTGCCGATTTATGATAAGCCAATGATATACTATCCACTGTCTGTTCTGATGATGGCAGGGATCAATGAAATACTTATCATTTCAACACCGCACGATTTGCCGAATTTTCAAAGGTTGCTGGGTGATGGCTCTGAGTTGGGATGCTCCTTCAGCTATCAAGTACAGGAAGTTCCAAACGGACTTGCACAGGCATTCGTACTCGGAAAATCGTTCATCGGAGATGACAATGTTGCGCTGATTTTAGGGGATAATATTTTTTTCGGAAATGCCTTTCACAAACTGGTTCAGTCTGCGGTTGATCCGAAGGGAGGTGTGGTTTTTGCCTATCACGTCAATGATCCGGAACGCTACGGAGTTGTAGAATTTGACAAGGAAAATAGAGCACTATCACTAGAGGAAAAGCCTTCAAATCCCAAATCGAATTATGCAGTCCCCGGATTGTACTTTTACGATAATCGGGTAGTGAAGATTGCAGAGGAATTAAAACCGAGTGCAAGAGGGGAGTATGAGATTACGGATGTAAACAAAAAGTATCTCGAAATGGGAGAACTGGAAGTTCGCTCAATGGGACGTGGTTACGCGTGGCTGGATACAGGCACTTTTCCGTCATTGATGCAGGCAAGTCAGTTTGTGCAGGTGATCGAAGAGAGGCAAGGACTTAAGGTGGGTTGTATTGAAGAAGTAGCCTATCGAATGAACTTTATTTCGGCTGATCAATTAGAAGCACTTGCGAAGCCGCTGCTAAAAAGTGGATATGGCGAATACTTGATGAAACTGATTAAGAAGTAAATGGATAGCTATTTAGATAAGTTGCGCGTTCAACTCGAAACGCGATTAGATGAGCTAGAGCTTCCAGCAGAACCAGCCAATCTATATGAACCAATTCGCTACATGCTATCGTTGGGAGGAAAACGCATTCGACCCATTCTGACATTGGTTGGCTGCGAATTGTTTGGTAAGTCTCATGCATTGGCTATAAACCAGGCTTTAGCAATTGAGATCTTCCACAACTTTACACTTGTGCATGATGACCTCATGGATAGCGCGGATGTGAGAAGAAGCCTACCTACCGTACATAAAAAATGGGACGTTAACATTGCTTTGCTCAGCGGAGACGGAATGATTGTAATTGCCTACCAAAAGCTTTTCAATGCACCTTCAGATAAATTGAAGAAATTGGCAGATGTATTCTCCAAAACTGCATTGGAAGTATGTGAGGGTCAGCAGTTTGATATGGATTATGCAACCAGGGAAACAGTTTCCCTGAGCGAATATTTAGAAATGATCCGTCTTAAAACTGCTGTTTTATTGGGTGGCGCAATGCAACTTGGAGCCATCATGGCCGATGTAGATGATAAGCAGTTGAATCAAATTCAACAGTTTGCAGAAAGTATGGGTTTAGCCTTCCAAATCAAAGACGACTACTTGGATTCATTCGGTGATCAAGAGGCATTCGGAAAAGAAATAGGTGGGGATATCCGTGAAGGAAAAAGAACGTGGTTGACGTTGAAAGCGTTTGAACTCTTGGGAGATAAGAAGCAACAATTACTAGATGCCTATGCCATTGCAGATGTTGCCAAAAGGGTTGATTCTGTTCTGAAGATCTACGATGAAGTTGGAGTAAAAGAATATGCCGAACAAGAGATTGCGCATTATTCAGATTTGGCATTAAAGATCCTAGAAGGGATTGATGGCGAAGAGGGCGTTAAGGCGAAACTTGAAGCTTTGGTGCACTATTTAATTAATCGAGAACGCTAGTCATTATAAATCTGCATCAAAGCAGAATTCAATGTTGGGTAATCAAAATCGAATCCAGTGGATTGAATTTTCTTTGATGAAAGCTTGACTCCTTTCAAGACTAAATCAGATTTCTCACCAAACACCAATCGGATTAAAAACTCTGGCACATTGGGCAGGAGCAATGGCTTTTCCATTACGTCTGCAAGAATCTGCATGAAATCCTGATTACTCACAATTTCTGGTCCAACGGCATTGTATATACCATTGAGGTTATGTTCCAAGGCATGCACAAATATTCTACTCACATCATGCACGTGAATCCACGCCATGGATTGGGTGCCTCGGCCCAGGCCGGCTGCAGCATAAAACTTCACAGGCAACGCAATTTGCTTCAAAGCACCTTGATCTTTTCCTAAAACAAGTCCAATTCTGATTTTTGAGATGTTCTTGGCGATTGGCTTGAACTCATCGGCTGCGTCTTCCCATTTCTTGCAAACCTCAGCAAGAAAGCCTGTGCCAGAAGGGCTGTCTTCTTTGTATACCAAGTCGCTTATTGTAAGTGGATAGTAGCCAATAGCCGATGCTGATATAAAGCTTTTTAGCTGCACTTTATTCTGATAGCAGCCATCGAAAAGCATTTTTGCCGTTTCTACTCTGCTGTCGATGATTTCTTGTTTTCGGGCATCATTCCATGGTTTGTCTGCAATGCCTGCTCCAGCGAGATGGATGATACTATCGATGCCATCAAACGCACGCGGATCAATTTGACGCGTGCTTATATTCCATGAAAAGGTTCGAACGCGATCTTTGCCTGTTACCGATCGACTAAGATGAGCAACCTCATGCCCTTCATTCAATAAAAGCTCAGTTAATGGAGTTCCAATCATTCCCGTTCCGCCCGTGATCAATACTTTCGCCATAGTCAATTTTCAATGTGAACAGCTGTGTCAAACAATAGTTTTCTCTCTAAAATCTCAGCACAATTTGATGTGCAGATGAATGCCCGAGAATGGCGCGTTGACACCTTCAATCAGCTGTCAAAAGATTTTCAATTATCTGGAGTTCCAATTGATGGAGTCTCCGAAGACTATTTCCTTTCCGAGATCATTCAAGTTGTCTCTCGCGCTATTCAAAAGGTGAAAAGTAATAAACAGCAATGGGATAATCTCAATTATCGCATTGATGTTCCGACAAATATTGATATTGAAAGCCTGAGCAATGATGAACTTGGCCGTTTGTTTCTCTTCCGATGCTTTCAAAAAGTCTGGATCATAAAACATTACTCAAATTCAATAGCGAAAGATGAACCGAACGATAGTCAAGAGCACTTAAAACCTTAGATTTGCTAACCCAATACTCGATTGATTCGATGGATAAATTTTCTTTTATAGGCAATGGCGATGTGAATGCTATTGAGGAATTGTACAAGCAATTCAAGCAAGACCCAACTTCAGTTGACGAAGGATGGAATAAGTTTTTTCAAGGATTCGATTTTTTTCAGTCAAACTATGGAGACCAAGCTGTATCTGAAGGTACACTCAAGGAGTTCAAGGTGATTGATTTGATCAATGCGTATAGAATTCGTGGACATCTTTTTACGCAAACCAACCCCGTGCGCGAGCGAAGAAAATATTCACCTACGCTTGATTTAGAAAATTTTGGTTTGTCAGATAGTGATTTAGACACGGTGTTCAATGCCGGTGTGGAAATTGGTATCGGACCTGCCAAGCTTCAAGATATTGTTAGTCATCTACAAACAACTTACTGCAAGAGCATTGGGGTAGAGTATATGTATATTCGAAATGTAGAGAAATTGGCTTGGTTGAAAAAGCGTATCGAAACCGATAAGAATTTACCCAGTTTTTCTAAAGAAATAAAGCATACTATCCTTCGCAAGCTTAATGAAGCAGTGGTGTTTGAGAGTTTCTTGCACAAGAAGTTTGTAGGACAAAAGCGTTTTTCTCTAGAAGGAGGTGAAGCGCTTATTCCAGCATTGGATGTAGTGGCAGAGTATGGTGCCACATTTGGGGTCGAGGAAATCGTGATCGGAATGGCTCATCGTGGTCGGTTGAATGTGTTGACCAATATTCTGAAGAAAACATACTCTGATATTTTTAGCGAATTTGAAGGGAAAGAATACGAGGATAATCTGTTTGACGGTGATGTGAAGTACCACTTGGGTTACTCTTCAGAAGTGGTAACCGAAATAGGCACCAAATTGCAGCTTACACTTGCTCCAAATCCTTCGCATTTGGAGGCTGTAGCTCCTGTGGTGCAGGGTATTGTTCGTTCGAAAATTGACAATTATCTGAAAGAGGAGGAAAAGATTATCCCGATCCTTATTCATGGTGATGCCTCCATTGCCGGACAGGGTATTGTCTATGAGGTGATCCAAATGGCTCAATTGGATGGCTATAGAACAGGAGGAAGTATCCACATAGTGATCAACAATCAGATTGGATTTACGACCAATTACCTCGATGCACGATCCAGTACCTATTGTACGGATGTCGGTAAAGTGACCCTATCACCTGTATTTCACGTAAATGGTGATGACCCAGAAGCTGTTGTTCATGCTATGAAGTTGGCAATAGAGTTTAGACAAACATTCAAGCAGGATGTATTCATTGACCTGCTTTGTTATAGAAAATACGGTCACAACGAAGGCGATGAGCCTCGTTTTACGCAACCTACACTTTATCAAGCCATCGCGAAACATAAAAATCCAAAAGAGATTTATGTGCAGCGCTTAATGAGTGAGGGGAATCTCACAGCCCAGGAAGCGAAAGAAATTGAAACAAGGTTTAATGACCTTTTGCAAGAGCGATTGAGCGAAGCAAAGGAAATGAGAACAGCAAAAATTTCGAATTTCTTAGAAGCGTCATGGGAAGGAATAACCACTTCGAAAAGCTCTGATTTTCTTCAATCGCCTGACACAAGTTTTGACAAGAAGAAGCTCATTCAGCTTGCCGATAAAATGAATAATCTTCCACCAGATAAGCCCTTCTTCAAGAAGCTTCTTAAGCTCATGGATGACAGGAAAACAATGGTGAAGGAAGATCGATTGGATTGGGCGTTGGGTGAGTTACTTGCGTATGCCAGTATTTTGTACGAAGCTTATCCCGTGAGAATAAGTGGTCAGGATGTTGAACGCGGCACTTTTTCACACCGTCATGCCGTAGTCACACTTGAGGATAGCAAAGAAGAGTATGTTCCTTTGAAGAACTTAACTTCGATGCAAGGCGATTTTAGTATTTACAATTCGCTGCTTTCAGAATACGGAGTATTGGGCTTTGAATATGGTTATGCCATGTCTAATCCTTATTCGCTTGTAATATGGGAAGCGCAGTTTGGAGACTTCTTCAACGGTGCTCAAATCATTGTTGACCAATTCTTGACCGCTGCCGAAGATAAGTGGGCTTGCATGAACGGATTGGTGATGCTGTTGCCGCACGGTTATGAAGGACAAGGAGCTGAACATTCTAGCGCTCGACTTGAACGATTCTTATCTCAATGTGCTGAGGATAATATTCAGGTGGTGAATTGCACTACTCCTGCGAACTTTTTCCATGCATTGAGGAGGCAAGTAAAGTGGCCATTCAGAAAACCTTTGGTCGTTTTCACACCAAAGAGTTTGTTGCGTCATCCTAAGTGTGTTTCCACCATGGACGACCTAGCAAATGGCAAGTTCACAGAAGTCTATGACGATGCTTTGATCGCAAAGAAAAAAGTAAAGAAAGTAGTGATGTGCTCAGGCAAGCTTTACTATGACCTGTTGGGTGCAAGGGAGGAAAACAAGAGAGAAGATGTAGCCTTGGTTAGAATCGAGCAGCTATATCCATTCCCTCAGGAAGCTATAAATAAAATTTTAACCATCTACGATTCTAAAGTAGAGTTGGTGTGGGCTCAAGAAGAGCCTGCCAATATGGGTGCTTGGAATTTCTTGCAGCGAAAGTGGGAAGGAAAAACACTTCAATGCGTGAGCAGGCATGAGAGCGGAAGCCCAGCTAGCGGATCGATGAAAAGATTCCAGCAAAGACAGAAATTAATCATTGACACAGTATTCAACTAAGTATAAAAAGGACAGATAATGGCTGATATTATTGAAATGAAAATGCCCAGTCCGGGCGAGTCAATTACAGAAGTTGAAGTAGCTCAACTTCTTGTTCAAAATGGGGATGTAGTTGAATTGGATCAACCCATTGCAGAAATTGATAGCGATAAGGCAACACTAGAGTTGAATGCGGAAGTGGCCGGAAAGATTGAATTCTTAGTTGAAGAAGGAGATACAGTGGAAATAGGCCAAGTAGTTTGTAAGATTGACACTTCTTTCAAACCAGAGGCAAAAGCTGAAGCACCGAAAACTGAGGCTGTGGCGAAGGCAGAAGTAAAACCTTCAAAGGAAGAAAAATCAAAGCCTGTACCTGAAACCAGTAATTCCGATGCCAAGGCTACTCCAGTTGCCAAGGCAATGATGAATGACAATGGAGTTAACGCGTCAAAGATTAAAGGCAGTGGCGAAGGAGGAAAAATTCTCAAACACGATGTCGAGCTTTATTTGGCAGGAGGTTTCAATACAGCCAATGAACTCTCTGGCTGGGGTGGAGTGCGCGATGAGCGTAGAGAGAAAATGAGCTCTCTCAGAAGAAAAATTGCAGAGCGATTGGTTTCTGTAAAGAGTGAAACAGCGATGCTTACCACGTTCAATGAAGTGGATATGAGCTATGTGATGGATTTGCGCAAGAAATACAAAGATGCTTTCAAGGAAAAGCATGGAGTGAACCTAGGCTTCATGTCGTTCTTTACGAAAGCAGTGACAGAAGCATTAAGACTTTATCCGGCCGTAAATGCATATATCGATGGTCAGGAAATGGTTTTTCACGACTACGCGGATATCGGAATTGCAGTTAGTTCACCCAAAGGATTAATGGTGCCTGTTCTTCGCAATGCTGAACAAATGTCGTTGGCCGAAATTGAAGGAGGCATTAAAACCCTTGCGATTAAGGCGCGCGATGGCAAATTGAGCATCGATGAAATGACAGGGGGAACGTTCACCATTACCAATGGCGGAGTATTTGGTTCAATGTTGAGCACACCGATCATCAATCCTCCACAAAGTGCGATTTTGGGAATGCACAACATTGTTGAGAGACCAGTAGCTGTCAATGGAGAGGTAAAAATTAGACCAATCATGTACGTGGCACTTTCTTACGATCACCGCATCATAGATGGAAAAGAGTCGGTAAGCTTCCTGTACAAAGTGAAGGAGATGATTGAGAATCCAGCATGGATGTTGTTTGGCGGAAAAGAACCTGAGAAAGTTTTGCTTGGCCTTTAAAGCCTAACGCAAAAGGTTGATTATTCCTTGATAGGTGTGTGGTGTGCCTTCATAATCCTCCACATTTACGAGGTAGGTGTAGGTACCGTCCGGACAGAGAGAACCGTTGTTCCATTTTAATCCGTTCCAACCTAAATCTGGATCTTCTGAAGTGAATACCTCATGCCCCCATCGATCGATGATGATGGCTTTGTATTTTGTGTGCACAAAAACAGACGGCTTCCAAACTTCATTGCGTCCATCTTTATTTGGTGTGAAACTATTGGGTGCAAAAAACTGGTATATGGGCCTCACTCGAATCGTCTGATAAACGGTGTCTTTGCAACCACTCAAATGTTCGGCTACTTCCGCGATGACATAATTGCCTGTGTCAGGTAATATAAAATCATAGGAAAGTGATCGTGCTAAGTATTCATCATCCAAATAGAACTTCCAAGCCGCGGCATTTACACTTCTATCATGAACGGTGAACTCGGGATGATACATGTCCGTAGAAATACTCGACATTTCCAACCCAGCACTCGGAGTGTCATTCACAATGATGTGGTTTTCATAAAGCACATCAATGGTGTCCACACACATGGAATCGGTAATGAGTCGAATGGCGATATCGTACTTCCCAACTGAATCAATACGCACCAAGGCTGAGTTCGAGTCAGATATTAATGCAGAGTCTACGTACCAGAAATAACTTGGCTTATGAGCTTCAGATACAGTCGAATTGAAATAAAATTCAAAAGGTGCACATTGCTCTTGCAGTGAATCTAAAAGCTTCAAGGTTGGATTTGGAATCACGTAAACACTGTCTGTATACTCTTTGCTACATCCTAGTTTTGTATCGATATAATGTAACGTCACAGTATGATATCCAATGCTATCGTAACGTTTGATAGCTACCGGTAGAGTTCCGCCTCCGATGGTTGCAGTATCGTCTTCAAACTCCCAGCGAACAGCCGTTGTTTCCCTGTAAAAACCTTCGGGTATGAAGTCATACCTATGACGATCAAGGCAATCAGGTTCAGGTCTTTCAAAATAGGGTTCAATTTTATGCTGAACTCTATAGTCGATTTGGGTGGTGTCATTGCAAACTTCACCATATGCGATCAGAGTAATGGTGTACAACCCCGTATCCGGATATGCATAGGTTGGATTTTGGTAGCTGCTCGTATCGTGAATGGTAGCAGAATCGCCAAAGTTCCATTGGTATGCGTTTCCCAGTGTGCTCATATTAAAGAATTGAATGTCGAATCCAATACAAGCTTCCAATGTGCTATCTATCGCAGCTGCCGCATCTACTTCGCAATAGAGCGTGGTTAATTGAAAATCGCGTTTATTTTCACCAATAAAAATACCATCTCTCCATTCCTGAACACAAACTCCAAATGCGTAAGTGCCCAAATTAGTTGGCCTGCCTGTGAGTTTTCCTGTAAATGTATCTACCTCCAATACCGGAAGTGCTGTGATTTGATGTTCGTCATCAAATCCAACGGCCCAAGGAACATGTTCGAAAGGAGGTGGACTAGGTGTGGGTGCTGGATTTTGGGAGCTTGCACCATGATAAGGCCTGCAAAAACTATAGGTAAGGCTATCTCCATCTTTATCTGTTGCAGAATAGTCGAGACTCAAGTATAATTCACTGCAAAGAGCAATGGGAGGAACTACATTGAACGATGGTGAACTATTGCAAGGTGCAATAGTACTGTCTGGAACAAAGGCAAAATAGGTAGATCCTATATCAGCAACATTGTTAATGTTTATCACATTTGGTGGCCTACAGCACCGCTGATGAACCAGTGAGATCCCGCCTAAAGGAACTGCAAACTCGAATGTATCGCTGTATATGGCAGTAGAGATACATATGTCGGGCGTATCAACAAGGCATGGAATATTTTGGTTAAATGGTAAAGTATCAATAATCCCAGGATGGTTGATTTCAAGAATATTCAAAAGGCTGTTATCTGACCCCTTGTACATTGCTATTTGTACAGATTCATCAAAAGGGGCCCCTTGCCCATTGCAATCGCGATACATTTTCAGTGTCACGATATATTGATTATTACCTAAGCATTCGTAGTACAATTCTCCTCCCACCAAGTGTCCAGCATAGGATGTTGAGGCCAATGAAGCAAGCAAAATCAATATTGAAAGCAGGTTTTTCAATTGAAAATTCACAGGTTATACCTGCAAATTGGTCATTTCAATTGAAAATAAAAAGTACGAATTAGAATAAGGATGGGAATGCTACTATAATTCTTCGGCAACAACCTCTTTTACTTCAGGTAACATGCGGTCAAATAAGGCTTTGATTCCGGCTTTTAATGTAATGCTGCTTGATGGGCATCCAGAGCAGGCGCCTTTCAACACGACATTTAATTTGCCCTCTTCAAACGACTTAAAATGAATGGCACCACCATCGCCTTCAACGGCTGGTCGGATATACTCATCGAGGATTTCAACAATCCGTTCTTCAATCGGTGTATTCGCCTTTGAATGGTCTGTAATTCCGGTGTCCACAACTTCATGTGATGTCTCATTTTCTTGGGCGTGGGCACCATCAAGGAAGAGATCATTGCCCGAGTTAAGGTAGTTGCTTATATAGTCTCTCAATTCCAACATTACATCATCCCAATCGAGTCCGTCAATTTTGGTAAGCGTAATGAAATTTTGTGTGATAAAGACTTTTTTGATGAATGGAAAGCTAAAAAGACGTTGTGCGAAGGGTGCGTATTTTGTCTCAGCTTCTGAATTGAATTCATAAATGGAGCCATTAGGAGCCAAAATGTGATTTGCTACAAATTTCATTGTTGCTGGGTTTGGAGTTACCTCAGCATATATCATATAGGGTAATTTTTTTTCGCTCATCATTCAATTGTTGCTGCAAATGTAGGATTCAAACAGCCTTAAGTTAGCTTTGTTCTAAAGATTGATTTATGGCTACTATTCTACCGGTGAAAGGTATTTCACCTCAATTTGGAAATGATTGTTTTATTGCCCCGAATGCAACCATTGTTGGAGATGTAATTTGTGGGGAAGAGTGCTCATTTTGGTTTAATGCAGTTGTCCGTGGTGATGTAAATAGCATTCGGATGGGTAATCGGGTCAACGTTCAAGATGGTGCAGTGATTCATGCCACTTATCAAAAAACCAAGGTCAATCTTGGGAACAATGTTTCCATCGGTCACAATGCGTTAGTGCATGGATGTACAATTCACGATGACGTTTTAGTTGGAATGGGGGCAATTGTGATGGATAATGTAGTCATTGAGTCAAACTCCATAATTGCCGCTGGTGCAGTTGTTTTAGAAGGCACTGTAGTAAAGGCAGGGAGTTTGTATGCCGGTATTCCTGCGAAATTTAGAAAGGAAGTTTCGAAAGAAATGATTGACGGTGAGATCGCCCGAATTGCGGGAAATTACGTGAAGTATTCAGGCTGGTTTAAATAACCATCATCAGAAATTCAAATATGATGATTCAAAATCTGCTACACCAATTTTATCCAAGAAAAGGTCGAGCACTTCAAGATTTGAGTTGGTGTAAAATTCAATTTTCCTCGAGTCATTGGTCGATCGAATCTGAAGTGTTTCAAGCATATTTTTTGTTTGCTTAGCTACGGCAGCTCCCGAGTCGATGATTGTCACACCTGCAGGGATCATTGCCTTTATTTGTTCTTGCAAAAATGGATAATGAGAACAGCCTAAAACAATATTGTCTACTCCTGATTCAATCATAGGGTTCAGGTATTTTTTGAGTAATGCGTTGGCATCGTCCAATCTACCCGATTCAATGATCGGGACCAATCCTTCACCAATTGTTTCGATGATTTCAACATCTCCTCGGTACTTGGCAGATGTATTAATAAAAAGCTCACTTACAAGCGTTCCCCTTGTTGCTAAAATTCCAATTTTTTTTGACTGAGTGGCAATTGCTGCTGGTTTAGTAGCAGGCTCAATGCCTATGAATGGAACGTTGTAATGTGTTCTTAAATAAGAAATGGCATTGGTTGTAGCAGTGTTGCATGCCACTACTATTAGTTTACATCCGCGAGTCAAAAGTAGCTCTGTGTTTTTGACACTTAGATCAATAATGGTTTGTTTGTCTTTATCTCCGTATGGTGCGTTCAGTGAGTCAGCGAGATAGATACTCGACTCATTGGGAAGTAATTCGTGTATCTCTTTCCATATCGAAAGACCACCCACTCCTGAGTCGAAAACGCCTATGGGTTGATTGCTATACACAGAACCTATTGCTAACAAAAAATCCCGATGTTGATCGGGATTTTATTTATTGAGTAATTCCTAAATCTGCTTTCACCAAGGGCAATATATCGTCAGATTCTGGCTGGTATAACAAAGAGCCCGAACTTGTGTCAAAAACATAAGTAAATCCGTTTTCCTCGGCTACTTTTTCGATTGATGCTTTGGCTTTGTCAAGGATGGGTTGGTAAACACTGGCCTCTTCTTTAGCCAGTCGTTGTTGAGCATTTTGCTGAAAAGCTTGAATGCGTTGCTCCAAGTTTTGAATCTCTTCTGCTTTTGTTTGGGCGATTATGTCTGACATAACGGCTTCATTAGCTCTATAGTCTTGCACTTTCGATTCCCATTCAGAAGACATGGCTCCCAATTGCTTTTCAAGTGTGGCAGCAAATTCTTCTAGCTTTTTATCTGCCGCAGCTTTCTCGGGCATGGCTTCTAAAAGAGCCTGAGAATCTATATGACCAAACTTCGACTTAGTTTGTGCATTTAAAGAGGTTGTGAAAATTGCCAAACTGGCGATTGTAAGAAGTATGTATTTCATAGCTAAATGAATTTAGGGTGCAAATAAACAGTATTAATTATTCAGATTCAGCAGTAAAACCCAATCGCTGAAGAATTTCTTCACTTTGATCATACTTTGGGCTGGCATAGATTATCGCTGAACTGGACGCCGCTTTATCGAAAATGACCGCATAGCTTTTCTGCTCTGCCATTTTTTGAACGGCTTCAAACACCGATTCCTGAATAGGTTTGATGAGTTCTTGACGAAGTTTAAACAGGTCTCCCTCAACGCCAAATTTTTGTTTTTGAAAGTCTTTTGCCTCTTTTTCTTTGGTAATGATTTCTTGCTCTTTTACCTTTTTCATATCTGGTGTAAGTAGCACTTGCTCTGCTTTATACGCGGTGTACATTTTTTCAATTTCGTCATATCGAGCCTGAATCTGCTTCTGCCATTTCTCGGCCTGTGCATCGATTTCTGCTTGCGCCTCTTTGTAGGCAGGAATTTGTTCCAGGATATAATCAGTGTCAATAAAAGCATAGCGCTGAGCCATAGAGCTTGTAGAAGCAAAAAGTGTAATGATCAATAGCGCAAATAATCTCGTTTTCATGTTTTTCTCTTTTTATAAGTCTCCAAAATTCATCCCCAGCGTAAAGTGAAACCTTGACTTCTGAGGGTCAAACTGCGGGAATCCTACTCTGCCTTCAACATCATCCAATCGATATCCCCAATCAACACCAAGCAAACCAAACATTGGCAAGAATATTCTGACGCCTAGACCAGCTGATTTGTATACATCAAATGGATTGAATCCTTGAAAAGTTTCCCAACTGTTTCCTGCTTCTACAAATCCGAGGCCATAAATGGTTGCGCTTGGGTTCAATGAGAATGGATACCTCAGTTCAGCAGTGTATTTGTTAATCAGGGTTGCGCCAATAGACGGAGATAGATTAGCTCCAGCATAACCTCTTAATGAAATTATTTCCCTAGAATCAAGTTGGTTAACCGCACTCGAGAAAGGGTCGCCACCAAGATAGAATCGTTCAAATGGAACCATTCCTACTTGTCTGTTATACAAACCTAGTGCACCAAAACCAACTCTTGTGTACAGCACAAACTTGTCGAATACTTTATTGTAGAGTGCTCCAGTGAATTTCCATTTATGGTATTCAAGCCATTTGAAACGTTCAGCAGCACTTAAGTCAGAATAGTCTTTGTCGTTTAAAAAGCTATACGGTGGTGTAAACTGTCCCGATAAGGTGAGTTCCGAGCCCATAGTAGGGAAAATGGCTTGATCGATAGAGCTGCGCGCAATTTTAAATTTTGCGTAGAGGTTATACGCTTGTCCTGTTTGGAATATAAACTGTTGCTGGTTTTGAAGTGTGTATTGTTGTGCGCTTATCTCAATGAATGCCGTAAAATAGTCATCGGGCCATTTTAGCCTACTACCAATCTGGGCTGCTATTCCTCTTCGTTCAAAAAAGCCACGGTTAACGTTGAACACATACAGAGGCTTGTCGCGGTCCCAAAACTCTTTTCTCAGGCTATCTGATTGGGATGGAGCTCTTTTACCTGCACCGTTTGAAAAGAAGGAATAAAAAGCTGATAGGGTTAAACTCGTTGGTTTTTTTCCACCCAGCCAAGGCTCAGTAAATGAAATGTTGAACGCTTGATAGGCAGGTCCGTTTGTGTTGAATTGAATGCCAAATTTTTGACCGTCACCTGAGGGAAGTGGGCCGTTCCACTCACGTGGTTTAAGAATGTTTTTTGAAGAGAAGTTGTTGAACTGAACACCAACTGTGGCAATCAGTATCCCTTGGCCATAACCGCCCTGTAGCGTCAATTGGTCGTTGGGTTTTTCTTGCACAACGTATTCAATATCTACTGTACCTGTAGTCGGATCTGGAGTAGGAATAACATTCATATTTTCAGGATCGAAAAATCCTAATACTGAAAGTTCGCGTTGAGAGCGAATGATGTCTGCTCGGCTGAAAAGTTGTCCTGGTCTAGTTCTCAATTCTCTTAAGACCACATAATCGTTGGTTTTGGTATTGCCCGTTACTGTTACCTTGTTAATTCTAGCTTGCTGGCCTTCATACATTCTTATTTCTAAGTCAATAGAATCAATCCCTACTAAAATTTCTTGAGGATCGAGCTGGAAAAAGAGGTAGCCATTGTCCATGTACAATGAAGTGACGTCACCCCCGTTCTGATCCATATAAAGTCGGGCCTCCAGTTTAATTGGATCATAAACGTCTCCTTTCTTTATACCCAATGTTTTGGTCAATACATCAGAAGAGTACTTGGTGTTTCCGATCCACTTAATATCTCTAAAATAATATCGATTGCCTTCTGATATATTGATATCAATGCTCACCCTGCTTTGACCATCATCATAGATCGAATCGTTCATCACTCGTGCATCACGGTAGCCTTTTTGATTGTATTTGGCGATCAATATTTCTTTGTCCGCATCAAAATTATCTTGCAGGAATTTTGAAGACTTGAAGATTCTGAGCTTCATGTGATTTTGCCCGTATTTCAGTAAGTGCTTCGGTATAGAACGAATGTCTACAAACACATTCCTAACGATATTTCTACTCAAAGTGTCCAGATCAAGGAATGGCTTGAAGTAGCTTTTCTCCTTCGTTTCTTTGAATGTACTTCTCACTTTAGCATCGTTAAAATGAGTATTTCCAGAGACATTGATGTTTCTAATTTTCACCTTCTTGTGCTTATCAACTTGAATGGTAAGCATAACATGGTTTTTAAACAGACTGTCAACTTCTTGTGTCACAATTACTTCTGCAGACCTAAAACCTTTGTCTTCGTAGAAGGAATATACTTTGCTTTGGGTTGAAATAACCAGGTTGTCAGTGACAATTTTCTCTTTATATAGATTGATTCGTTCTCTTAGATCATCGGCCTCAGATTTTGAAACGCCAATAAATTTGAACCTGGAAAGCCTTGAGCGTTCGGTAACTTTAATTACCAAGAAGATCTTTTTTCCTTCAATGCGTTGAGATAACAATTGCACATCGCTAAATAGATCTTGCTTCCAAAGCTTTTTTATGGCTTCAGAAGTTTCTTCGCCTGGAATATCAATTTTGTCGCCTACGTTTAATCCTGATAAAAGGCGAATTGCACCTTCATCAAGGTTGTCAGCTCCATCAACTGTGATGCCGCCAATTTCGTATGTTTTAGGAGAACTATAGGAAAAAGAAGATGACGACCCGATACGCACTTGAGCAATGGACGCGTTGGCCAACAAAAGGAGGAGGAGGGATAAAAATGACGAGACTGCCTTGTTCATGAAAACCTTATGCCTTTACCTGTTCGCTGGTCATTCCAAACCTGCGCTCCCTTTTTTGGTAATCTATTACAGCTTGAATCAGGTCAGTCCCTCTAAAGTCTGGCCATAACTTGGGCGAGAATATGAGCTCGGCATAGGCCAATTGCCATAGAAGGAAATTACTAATTCTCATTTCGCCACTTGTTCTTATCATCAATTCGGGGTCAGGGATTCCGCGGGTCGCAAGATACGAGCTGACCTTTTCTTCATTTAATGTGTCGGTGTCAACTTCACCCTTTTTAACATCTTCGCATAATTGCTTTAACCCTTGAGTAATCTCCCACCGCGAGCTATAGCTTAACGCGAGTATCACCTCGAGTTGTGTATTGTGCTTCGTGGCTTCAATCGCTTTTTCAAGTTCTCTTTGTGTGGCTGAAGGAAGCGACTTTAGATCGCCAATGGCCGATAGTTTTATTTTATTTTTTTGAAGGTTTTTAATTTCCTTATTAATGGTTTTGACCAACAACTCCATAAGCGCGTTCACTTCTCTCTGAGGTCGCTTCCAATTCTCGGTTGAAAACGCATAAAGGGTAACATGCTTCACTCCAATTCTAGCTGCCGTTTCAGTAGTGTCTTGAACAGCCTCTAAAGCATTGCGATGGCCAAATATTCTGGGCTTTCCTCGTTCTTTCGCCCATCGACCATTGCCATCCATGATGATGGCTATGTGCTTTGGTATGGCGTCTTTATTGAGTTGTTTTTCAAGTTCCATTAGATCTAAAAAAAATGCCTCATGTTAAATGAGACAGTTCGAGCCACGAAGATACTCAAATCCTGAGATGCTTACATGACCCTTTCTTCGGTCCGAGCCTCACGGCTAAGGTCACCATGGCAAAGGTGTAATAGTCTTTAGTAACAGAGTTTCCGCGCTGTGTTCCCCAATTGGTGCCATCTGGTCCCGACTGAACTAAGCTTCGATCTGAAATGTCTTGTGATAAACCGCTGATATCTGATTGATTCGGATACACAGCACTTACATCATCAAGGTAGTCAGTAAAAGTTTTTCTTAACCCCCAGTCGGTGCTTACTATTATTCGATCGTTGAGAGCGAGTTTAAATCCAAAACCAAAGGGTATCGAAATGCCATATTGGAGGTATGATTCACCCTCTGTTTCTAATGGCTGCAGTTCATAAACGCTTCCTTCAATAATGGTGCTTGGATTAAAATAGAAACCAGCGATTCCAATGAAGGAGTAAGGGCTAAAGCGGTGCTTGTTGATGAGCGCATCGAACGGTAAAAAATTGAACTCGAGCGTTGAAGCTGCTTCGTATAAGGGCGAAGAGAAGTTTAGATTTCGATTTGATTGGAACTGTGAGGAAGACTGAATGTCATCTGCTGAGATATGGCCAAAATTTATTTGGGCCCTGAGAACAAAGCGTTGATTTAAGTTTCTTCGGAGACTTACACCAACGGATTCGTGCCAATAGTTGTTGCTAAAATGTGCGTATGGATTAATATCTCCGTTATACCATGATACTCCTCCGCTGAGTCCAAGTTCAAAGTCGGTTTGCCCAGACTTTTGAGCATGCATCGCCTGGGACAGCAGGAAAGTGAGAATGATTGTCAGAACAAGGGGTCTCATGCTCGAGAAACGATAAAAAACCAAGATTATTCTACGATTAGAATTTAGGTCGATTAGTTTTCTTAGAAGTAATCTTATAATTCAATGCTAAAATAGCAAACATGTAAATGTCGTTTGTGGTTGCATCTCCTCTTTGCTGTGGAGGATTTGATGGAAACATTCCTCCAGCAAGCACAGTGGTAACATCTTCTAATTCAATAGGAATTGCGGGATTAGATAGGTAAGCTGCTGCATCGCCTTTGTCGGTGCCTCTTCCGCCATTTGCCGTAGCAATTGCATCAGCATCGTAATATTTACCGCTAACATCGTCCATATAATCTGTAAACGTAAATCTGAAATTGTATTCCAGTGAAATGGAGACATTCCGGTTTATGCTGTATTTAGCAGAAATTCCAAAAGGAATAACCATGGCAATACGTTTGTATTTTTTGGGGCCTCCAGGAAGTCCCTGCCCTTCGGTTCCCATGGGCTGCAGACTATACCATTTCCCGTTATATTCTCCCCTAGGGTTAAAATAAATTACACCTAAACCTCCGGTTAAGGAAGCGCTCAAGCCGCTTCCAATGGCACCTCTAATACCTCGGGTTCGGTAGCGGTTACTCGTTTTCTCACGTATAAAAAACACTTCACCTTGACCTGTTAATTCAATTACGGGAGATCTGAAAGATAAATTTCTACTTTGGCGGAATGGGTCACCGGCAAAACGATCCGCTCCGTAAACTCTGGCATAAGCCAAGCCACCTTTTAGACTGAAGATTTCGTCCAATTTATAACGGTAACCAGCAGCAATTACGTAACGGCTTGACTTTACATCAAAATCCATAAACAAATCTTGTGCTTCTTGTTTTCCACCTCCAAGTTCGCCCATGAAATTTGTGCCTCCTAGTCCGCCCCAAACCTCATGCCTGTATCGCTTCCATCGCTGAGCTTCACTTAGCTGAGGGGCGAGCATGAAAATTAAAAGTAAAAGGCCGATTAAATGTCTCACGAACAAAGGTTTTCTCAAGAGTGCAAATATAGGTTTTTGACCAATGAGCAATTTTATTTCTCTTAATTGCGTCTGTCGTATCCCCAATGAAGTTTGTATCGAAGTGTTTTTAGAAAGCTATGTGATTTCAATCGTACAAGGTTGATTTCAAAATCATTTTTCATAACGGTGATGACAGAATCTTCCTTAATTGTTGTAGAACGTGAGTCCAATGACATCAAAAAGTTTTCACTTCGACCTTCCATTTTAAGCGTAATCACACTTTGATCCGAAATTAGAACCGGTCTTACGGTAAGGTTGTGCGTGGCAACAGGAGTAATGATGAAATTGGATGAACTGGGAAGGATAATTGGACCGCCACAGCTCAATGAGTAAGCGGTTGATCCGGTGGGGGTGGCTATGATCAATCCGTCAGACCAATATGTATTAAGGTACTTTCCATCTACATATACTTGAACCACAATCATTGATTGCGAGTCTTTTTTGTGTATTGTAATCTCATTAAGCGCAAAGTTTTCATCACCAAAGTGGTTTTCCTCCGTTTGTGCCTTCAATACGGATCGTGTGTCAATCATATAAGCACCTTTCAACACTTGAACCATGGCGTCTTCCATGTCTTCTAAATTTATACTGGAGAGAAAACCCAGTCTTCCAGTATTCAATCCAAGTATCGGTAGGTTTGAATTTTTGATGATCGTGGTGGTATCGAGCATGGTGCCGTCTCCACCAATCGAAAGCATGATCTCGTATTTAGAGGCATCAAAACTTTGCTTTGAGTACACCTCTATTTGCTTAGACAAGCCAATTTTGCTTTGTAGAAACCTGGCAAATGGCTCGTAAATGGCGTATTTGGCACCTTTAGTGTCTAAAAACTCAAAGAATTCAGCTATTCGCGAGTTGTGCTCTTCACCGAATTCTCGACCGTAAATTGCAAATGGTTTCATTTAAATTGGATTTTTGAAATGGATGTAAAATCCTGGCTGACCCTGCTTGTTGATTGATCCTTCAAAACGGATGACGATGTCGTAGTATGTAACAAAATCGAGTCCAAGTCCACATGCATATTGCCAATTGTTCGCTAAAGGATTTACAGCAGCATTGATGTTGTCAACTACATATCCTGCGTCTGCAAATGCGTTCAAAAATACAGAATAGTGGAACTTGTCGAATTTATTGGCAATACCGAAATTGAGATCAACGGTTTTCTTCTTAATCAATTGATACTTGATGTTTGACTTATAAGAAGCATAGTGCTGACCATCAATCACTACCAACTCATAGCCTCGAATCGATGCGCTACTGTAACCCAATCCTCGCTGAAAGTAATACGGCACATTGTTGCTATCGTAAAAGGTATATTTTCCTTTCAGTCCTTGGGCGAAATACCACCGACCGCCTAAATGGTTGTGGAGATTAAAGGTGAAAAGACCTTTGGTCATCATGATATCATCCTTGTGAATCAAACCTAAGCCCTCTTGGTCGATGCTTGCATCAAAAACATAACCCTTCAAAGGATAGCCAATATTGTCTCTTTTTTCTCTTTTAAAACCATAATTGAAATAGAAGTATTGCGAACGGTTTCTGTCGATGGGAAGATATGTCGTATTGTATGTGTTTACTGTATCATTAATGATTACGGTGTTTAATCCAAAGGCAAGGCGATGCTTGTTATATAGCCTCGGTCTAAATTCCATTTTACCTTCAAATGTGAATTCTTCCTGAATAAATTTTTCATCTTTAAAAAAAAGACGTTCGTTATTAAATGATCCATAGTTCAACTCTCTATTTCGGGCATAAAACACCTTCAACCCGGCCCCAATGGTTCGTTTTTTATTGATTCCTGGCACTTGATAGTCGATTCCGATTTTTCGCTTCCATCCATTTTGAAGTTCGAGTGTAACCTTCTCTCTTCGGCCTCTGAAGTTCATGTCTTGCACATAGAAACCATAGTTGATCCGTTCAAAATCTTTGTTTTGCCACCAGCTGTTAAAGTTTGTCTCAGCCAATGAAAACACGATTCCTGGCCAAATAAACCAGCGTTCAGTGACCTTCACAACGATGAGAATTGCGTTCTGATCTCGGGGTACAGAAGAAATTTCGATAAAATTAAAAAGCGAAGTATTGGTTAGGGTCTGGATGCTTTTTGTTTTAAGCAACTCAAATTCATTAAGGAGTATACTGTCACCAATTTCAAAAGCCAGTTCTCTTAAAATCACCTGCTCCTTCGTGCGCTCGTTTCCGATTATAACGATGTTTTCGAGGTGAACTTTTTCTTGAGCCTGAGTATTAAATAATGGTGCAATACCGAATATGACGATGATAAGAATACTCAGCCTCGTCATGCGAAGAATTATATGTTCAAGAAATTCATGAATGAATCAAAACGGTCCTTTAAGTCGTCATTGAAATCGCTGCTGTCTTCGAAATAAGTGATCGAATACTCATGGCGTTGAAGTGACGAAACGATCGACCGAATGTCAACAGTATTCACCTTGATGGTCAATTGCAATTTCGTTGAGTCTGAATGAGACGTAATGAATGTGCCAAGAATTTTGGTGTTGTTCTCTTCAATAATACGCACAATGGGTTCAAGCGAATAGTCGTTTTGGTTGAGCTCCAAGACAATGACTGCTCCAGGATTATTCGCAACAGGCATATCGGCAATGATTTCCATCAATTGAGCTATGGTGATGGAGCCTACGTACTTTTCTTGGGCATCTAACACAGGAATGATTGACAATTTCTGGTCATTGACCACTTTTACAACCTCGAAAATGTGTTGGCGTTGAGTTACAAATGCTGGATTGAGTAGCTCCATATAGCTGCCAATTTTTTCGCTTAAATCTGCCATGCCCAAAACAACACTCTCCGAAATCGTACCAAGGAAATTATTGTCTTCGATCACGCTAAGGTGCATCAACTTGAATTCATCCATCCACTGCAAAGCGGTTTCTCCAGTATCGCTTTTTTGGAGTGGAGGTATATTGTCTACGATGAGTTCTTCAGCTAACATTTTATTATAAGTCTTTCCTAGTAAAGACGGGGAAATCCGTTCATTTGTAAGGCAAATGTAGAATTTTGAATGACCAAGCTTAGTGTAAACATAAATAAGATCGCCACCATCAGGAACGCACGAGATGGCAATGTTCCTAACGTTGTACTTGCGGCACAGCGAATAGAAGCATTCGGTGCAGAAGGCATTACAGTTCACCCAAGACCCGACCAACGGCATATTACCTACAATGACGTAGAAGAGCTTTCGAAAACGGTAAAAACTGAATTCAACATCGAAGGATACCCAAATCGCGAGTGGCTTGATCTGGTAATAAAAGCCAATCCTGCTCAAGCAACATTGGTTCCTGATCCACCCGGAGTGCTCACCAGCAATGCTGGATGGAACACCCTACAGCACGGAGCTTTTTTAAGGGAAGTCTTGATCGAGTTAAAATCTCATGGAATTCGGACGTCCATATTTATAGAACCCGATCTTGAGTTGATTGATGGTGCAAAGGATGTTGGTTCAGATCGCATAGAGCTTTACACCGAGCCATTTGCTGCAAGCTATAATGTAGATAGGGAAGCTGCAGTGAAGCCTTTTGTGCTCGCGTCAAAACATGCCTCACAAATCGGACTTGGAGTAAATGCTGGGCATGATTTGAATCTAGATAATCTGCAGTTCTTTGCCTCATCCTTGCCGAGATTGGACGAAGTTTCCATTGGTCATGCGCTCATCTCTGATGCGTTATATTTCGGATTGGAAAACACTGTGCAGATGTATTTGTCTAAGTTGATATGAAGCTGAATTATAAATCATTTGGTGAGGGATCGCCACTTATTATCATGCATGGGCTAATGGGAATGTTAGATAATTGGCAAGCCCCAGGAAAGGAGTTGGCGGTTAACTTTAAGGTTTACATCGTTGACCTGAGAAACCATGGACATTCACCTCACAGTGAAGAGCATTCTTATGATGTGATGGTTGATGATG
>Ga0255752_10000112_pt1 | contig 94452 bp, 66 predicted proteins | sample 011ome_25_FD_179952 | JGI IMG/M metagenome (GOLD analysis project Ga0255752, IMG submission 179952) | Coastal salt marsh microbial communities from the Groves Creek Marsh, Skidaway Island, Georgia - 011512CT metaG (version 2) | ecosystem: Environmental > Aquatic > Marine > Intertidal zone >...
GCTCTATTTTTCTGTTGCGTTGGTGGGAACGACGAGAGAGTTTTTGGAAAATGACGTAAAACTGGGGGAAACTATTAGAGAAAAAAGAAATATCGAGGCCTTTTGGGACGTGTCGTCCAATTAAATTCAAGCTCTACGTAAACCCTAGTGTAGGACAACGCGCTCCTCTTCTCCTCTTTCTTCCTTTTCGTCGTCAGATTTTTATTCACAGAAGAGAACACTTTGTACAGATATGGCTGCGAACAACGCTTCCGCCGCGCATTCGCGCGGTTGGTATTCTCATCACCACTCGGTTAAAAGCGCGAGGACGACGACGAGGACGACGACGACGTGTTCTTCGTGTTCTTTGTCTTCTTCTTCTTCTGCCACACAAACCACCGGTGTGAGAAGACGACGAGGAGAAATCATCGTCCCGAACGCCATCATCCAACGAAAAGCCGGCTCGAACTATTCCGAAACGTCCGTCCAGTTTTGGAAATACCAAGGCCTCGGGAACGACTTTATTCTCGTGGACAATCGAGAGTCGGAGGTGCCGAAAATCTCTCCCGAGCGCGCGGCGTTGTTGTGCGATAGGAATTTCGGCATCGGGGCGGACGGGGTGATTTTTGCGATGCCGTCGCCGGATCCCGCTAAGTTTGATTACAAGATGACCATATACAACTCGGACGGCTCGGAACCGGAGATGTGCGGGAACGGCATTCGATGTTTAGCGAGATTTGTCGCCGATTTGGATAAAGATCAGAGAGGGAAGAAATACAACGTGTCTACTTTAGCCGGGTTGATTGTGCCAGAAGTGCGAGAGGATGGTCAAGTGGCGGTGGATATGGGGACGCCGATTTTAAACGCTTCGAACGTGCCGTCGACGTTGAAAGATTGCGAAAGGTCGCACGAGATGACCGTGGACGGGGAGAAGTGGTTAGCCAACGCGGTAGGTATGGGAAATCCACACTGCGTCGTTTATAAAAAAGCGAACGGGGAGATGATTTCGGACGTGTACGGATTAGACTTGCCGAAAATAGGCCCGATTTTCGAAAAGCACGAAACGTTCCCGGCGAAAACAAACACCGAGTTTGTTCAAGTCGTGGACAAAGGACGGGTCAAAATGCGCGTCTGGGAACGCGGGGCCGGGTGCACTTTAGCCTGTGGCACCGGCGCGTGCGCAACCGTCGTCGCCGGGGTCATCGAAGGCCACGTCGACCGAAAGTGCGTCGTCGAGTTACCCGGTGGGCCTTTGGAAATCGAATGGAGAGAAATAGACGACAAAATCATCATGACTGGTCCAGCCGAGCCGACGTTTGAAGGGACCACCGCGTTAGGCGTTTAATACTACCGATACTACTCGTACCCTCGCAGAAAGGGAGTAAACTTTCGCGCGTTCGCTCTCTTCGCCACGTCCAAGCAAACACCACATCCAAATCGTCAGAACACGCAAGCGCTTCAAATACCCCACACGGAACACAGAACGTCGCTCACTTCCACGCGTCAACAGCACGCATCGAAACGCAATAAGTATAGCGATGACATCGTCTGTCTGTATTTTTCGACCATCGCAGCGTTGTGTTTTGAGTCATCATCAAAACCCGTCCACGTCTGTCTCTTCGCGGATATCTTTTCCCCGTCGTCCGCATCCTCTTCGTCGGAAACAAAACGTTTTGTACGCCTCCTCGAACAATAACAGCGAGAGCAACAACGCTCGAGAAGAAGAAGAAGAAGACAAAGACAAAGAAAAAGTGCAACAAATAGACATCCGCGACGAGGCGTCGTTGGCGAAAATCGGTCTGAAATGGAACGAGGACTACACGGAACTTTTAGACGTGAAAACAGGGAAACCTTTAGACGATTTTGAGGAGATGCAAAAAAAGCAACAAGAGGCGACGCGGTTCGACATCGCGGTTCGAGCCATGCGAGGAGAGTTTACGAAAGCGAAAGGGAAGACGGAAGGGGAAGTGTACGGAGAAATTATGGACACGTTGACGAACTACCCGGTGGTGTATACGTTTCAAGCGTCGGCGAAGGTGAGCGAAGAACACGACGTGTTGCGACTCAGGCGACAAATCAAAGAGACGGTGGAAACGAGGTGTAAACGAGAAGCGATAGAGGTGGAGATTAAACCGAGAGGAAAGAAGTTTCACTCTTTTTGGGTGAAGATTAGCGTTTCGGATAGCTGCGAAGTGAGCGAGTGCATAGATTTATTGAAGAATTTGCACGAAGTTGTGACCTGTTGTTAACGCGACGAAGACGCGTCTGGTACTGTTTAGCCTCTCATTATCTAGGTAGCTGCGCGATGAATATGCGATGCACGTGTGAACATCTAGGATTAAAAACTAACTAACTAACTGATATGCGCATATCTTCTTTGTCTCTGCTACTACTCGGAATCCGAATCCTGACCTAACGTCGCCGCGTACGCGTCTAAACGGCGATTCTCTTCCTCTTCGGTTTCTTTCTTTTCTATATTTTTCAATCCAATAAACTTCTCGACTCCGTTCCACATTTCAGCTTTGAGTTGTTTCCCACCGAACCATCGATTGTGCATGAGCTGTAAACACGCGTCCGCACCTTCCGGCTCTTTGAATCGAACGGTTACGACGCCGTTGGCGTTGACGTACGCGTTTTCAACTTTTCCGCACTTTACTCGGCATTCCTCGGCGACGTCTTCTTTCAGCTCGTCCGAAAACGTCTGCGCGTTTAAACCGTCTTTCCTCGCTTCTTCTAAATCATTTTCGTCGTAGATGTTTCGAAGCACGACCATGGTTTTCGTCGGGTCGTGCTCGTCGTCGAATCCGTCCCATCCGAGTTGCCTTTCCGCTTTGCGTTTCAAAAGCGCCGCGTTTTTACGAATCTCTTCTTTTGAAACGTGCGCGTATTTATCTATCGCGCTCGTCGTTCCTTTCTTTGCGTTTACGTTGCCGATGTTGCCGTTGCTCTCGTTTTTGTTCGCGTCGTTCTCTTCTCCGGCACCTCCACCTTTACTCTTGCTAAAATCCGCCTCGGTCACTTTCACCTCCTCGCCGACCAACTCGAACTTCGCGCCGTCCAAAACCGTCAACGCCAACTCCACGCTCGGCCTCAACAAATACGTCACCAGCGCGTTCCCACTGAACACGTTCTTCCCTTCCTCCTCGTACAGTTTAATTTTCGGCATCAACGTCGCCGGGTCTCGCTTAATCTGTCCGCACTTGCTAAAAAACTTCTCCACGCGTTCAACCGTCGCGTCGCGAGGCAAGTTTTCGCAATACACCGACGTCGTTGCATTCGTCTTAGTATTCGCCTTCGTTTGTTTCTGCTTCTTGCTCTTGTTCTGTTGTTGTTGCTCTCGTTTTCGTTTCACCGCTTCGATGTCAATCTCCGGTTTCTTTCTCTCGCTCTTGGTGTTGTTGGTGTTGTTCTTCTTCTCGTTAAAACTTTTCTTAAACGAAGGAGGAGGCAAAACTTTCTCGTTTGAATCGTCCTCGGGACAGAACGTCATCTCGCGCACGTCAAACCCATCAATCGCACCACCGTTTCCGTTTCCTTCTTCGTTCATCTCCCTCGGTTTATATCTTTTCTCTTCCTCGCTCCAATCGTACGTCGTCCCGTCGTCGTCCACGAACGTCTGTTCTCTCTTTTCCTCTTCCAATTCGTCTTCTTCTTTAACGCATTCCTTCTCCGCTTTCGCCACTTCTTCGAAGAAATCTCCCAAAACATCCTCCTTCTCCTTTGTTTCTTCTTCTTCTTCTTCTTCTTCTCCTCCCGTCATTGTTATTTCAACGAAGGGCTTTTATTAAAGCTCTGAAGAAAGCGCGCGCAAAAGCGTTTTCTCTTCGAAGAGATTTTGGGCCTTCTTCATGTTTAGGGTGTACAACCCTACCCGCCGCCGGTCCTTTCCAAAGAAATCTCTTCGTTCGCGTTTCTTCTCACTTTGAAGCGCTCAACTGAGCTGCGCAAAACAGAGAGAGAAAGGAAAGAAGTTCGTTCCAGACGAAGAAGAAGAAGAAGAAGAGAAGCAAAATGAAAGGTCGCGATAAGAAGAATGCGAGGAGAAATGATGGGAAAAAAGAAGCGTGGATGGACGACGACATCGAACTCGCGAACAAAACGGTCCAGCAGAAATCGTCGAAATCTTTCGTCCGCTTGGACAAGGAGAGCTCGGACGAGGACGAAGACGAGAGCGAGAGCGAGGACGAGGAGGAAGCTCTGATGGACGTGTCGTCGTCTGAATCGTCGGATGAAGAATCGTCGGATGATGAAGAGGAAGAAGAAGAGGAAGAAGAAGAGTTTTTGGAAGACTCGGAAGACGACGAGGCTGGTTTGTTACGAGCGATGAAGGCGCAGAAGAAAAAATTGGAATACGCGCGACTGAGGAATCGCGCGGAACATTCCGACGATTCAGACGAGGAAAAGGATTCCGAGGAAGAAGACGACGTTGGCGTGAGAGGGAAGAGGAAGCAGGATTTCTACGGCGACGAGGAGATTGATCACGAAGACGCGGAAGAGGAGGAGGATAGGAAGGACGAGGAAGCCGCCGCGAGGGCGGCGCAGAAGCAAAGAGCGGGGAAGATGCGGCTAGGAGATTTCGGATTGGAGGATGAAGAAGACGATTCCGAAGAGGAAGCGTCGTCGAGTTCTGAAGAAGAAGAAGAAGAAGAAGAAGAAGAAGATTCGGAGGAGATGACTTTACAGCAGAAAGCGCAGAGAAGTAAGTTGGGCGCCAAGAAGACGCCGTTGGAGGAGGAGGAGGAAGAGGAAAAAGGAAAGCAGAAAAAGAAAAAGAGATCAAAGACGAGCGATGGAGGTAGTGGCGGCGTAGTCGTTGAAGCGTTGGACGACGACGAAAAGCGCGCTAAACGCGAGAAGTTAGAAAACGCATCCGCGAACGCCGACGAGGCGGAGGAAGTGAGAGCGTTGGCGGAGGAGTTGCAAAAAACGCTCGCCGAAGTCGAAACCAACGTCGAACCGATCGTGAAATCCGCAAAAAGAGGCGAATACTTAACCGAGGAAGGCATCTCGTATTTAGATACCAAGTACATGCTCCTCTTGAGTTATTGCGTGAATCTCACGTTTTATTTGTTGATGAAATCGGAAGGAAAATCGATTAAAGATCACCCGGTGGTGATGAGATTAGTCGAGATTCGTTCGTACATCGAAAAGCTTCGACCGATCGATAAGAAGTTGCACTATCAGGTATGTTTTCTCCTTATTTGTTTGTTTCCTCGTTCGTGTGTGTGCATGCAGCGTGCAAAAATATATATATCACGCTAATATGTTATCGCGGTGATGAAAAATGCTTCACAGCATGTCCTGAAAACGTTCCGCTTACCGCGGCACGCCCATGAAGGCTTTTTATTGAACATCTAAGGGACTGAGCGATATTACATACGTGCTAGAATCACGCGTGGCGATGCGTTGTTTTTACGTCGACTTTTATCGCATTCATCGATCGATTACACAAACAAACTAACGAACGAATTCTATTCTTTGTCTCGAACAAAACGCAGATTGAAAAACTCCTCAAAGTCGTCAACGAAGACGGCGCCGCAGGCGGCGATAACCTTCAGTTCAAACCGAATCCGTCCGCTTTGGTCGGACGCGGTGAAGGCGCAGAAGGAGAAGACGAGGAAGGAGACGGCAAATATCGTCCGCCGAAGATGTTACCGACGACCATGGAACAAGACGAAGATGGAAAGGAGAAATCGAACAAGGAAAAAAGACGAGAGAAGGAACAAAGGCGACGCGCGCAAAGATCTTCGCTCATCAAGGTACGTACGATTTTGTTTATTCTTCTTGCGTATTTTTATTTCTCGACATCGCGATCTTCTTTTTCTCGCACTTTTGCCCCCGGGACCTGCTATTTATCAGGTGTTCTCGGGCTTCCTAAAGATGCGTATAGCCAAACGTACTAAGTCTTGGGCAGTGGTATCACCGTGTCCGTGGCGGTACTTCAATCAAGAAGTGGACATTTTCTTTTCTCTCTTACGTTTTCATTCGATGCGATCATCACATTTGCGAACGCATATACTCACGAGCGTCTTAATATATAATACTCATGTAACAATCAATCAATACAGGAACTCGCGCACGAACTCGGCGAAGACCCGGAAGAAATTCAAGACGGCGAAGCGAACGACCGCAACGCGTTTGTCAAGAGAGAACACGCACGCATGGAAGCTCGCGCGAGAATTGAGGAAGATTTGTTTACGCGAGTTCCGTTGACGAAACAGGAACGCAAGCGACAAAATGCAACGACGAGAAACATCAGCTCTATCGCGGCGATTGGTGACTTTGGCGACGACGTTGCGGATTTAGTAGAACGTGCGCAAGAGCTGGACGAATTACCGTCCAACGATAGGAAACGAAGATTAGTAGATGTCGTCCAAGATGGCAACAGGTCCGTGCCAATTGGCATGAGATCTGGGAGAAGAGACACGGGAGAGGAAGACGTGCCGTTACGCGACACGCTCGGGGTACGTTTGTTCTTGCTTGATTTTATCGCATCGTTTTTCCTAACAATTTCGGCATCATCATATCGAAGCTTCGATAAGTCTTTCCCGTGGTTTATCGTTGTCAAATTTGATGCTAAAATAATCACCGAATGAAGTATTTATACTTCACGGGGTGCAGCTTGACCGTTTCGATGTTTACCTAGTCTTCTTTTCGGTCTCGACGCGCTGGACATTCACCGTTTTCCTTCGCTGCCTTTCCACGCGCAAAAATTATTTTGCGAATGCCTCGAACTCATCGCTGACGTTTTTTATTTCTTTCCTCGCCTTCTCATCACACAGGAACGCCGACAAAAATACGAAAAAGGTGCACTTCGCCATCACGAACGACACGAACACGCAATGCGAGAGCACGAAGACGCCATGCGTGCACGACCGAACGAACCTCGAAGAGATTTGGGCGCCAACGAGGAGTACGACTTGGCGCTTTCCCACCGCGACCGCAAGCGTTTGGAGAAACAGCAAAAATACACGCGCGAACAACGCATGGCAGTGGCACCCGAAGACGACGCCGAAGGACGACGCGAAATAGGTGGCAAAATTATGTCTAACAGAGGTTTAACTCCGCACAGATCGAAGGATATGAAGAACCCGAGAGTGAGATTAAAGAACAAGTTTGCCAAGGCGGTGGTGAGAAGAAAAGGCACGGTGAGAGACATGAAAGTTGGAGCGACAACCTACGGCGGCGAAGAGACTGGCGTCAAAACGTCCGTCATCAAATCGAGAAAGCTTTAACGCATATATATTTGTTTATTATATTAATTGTGCTATTACAAAATGCATTACTTATTGTCCTAAAATAATCCCCTCGCTTCTCTTTTGGAGCTTTTCGACGACTTGCGTCATGTTCCCGATCGTCTCCAAAGTTGCCTTATACATCGTCTCCGGCGGTTGCTCATCAAAAACCACCAAACACCCGCTCCCTTGATCTAATATACCCTCAAATTTCCCGTCCAAAATCATTTGACTCAACTTACTCTCCACCGCCAGCGTCGGCAACTCGATCAACTCGGCTATTCTCGCAATTTCCACTCGCGAATATGGCTCGATCAATCGAAACAAGTTTTGTTCCATCAAATCGTCCTTCAACTTACCCAAATGGTTCGCCACGATTGGATCGTTATCCAAAAACTCTCTATAATCTCTCAAAACTCTCTCCAAATCTTTCAAACTCCTCGAAATGTACGCCTCGGCTACCGCTTTCATGGCATCCAACGACTCCTCGCCGGCGAATTTCAACCCGCTTTTACTCGCCACTAAAGTCTTCACGTCGCCGGCGTTCCCGCTCATAATTTTACACATCAACATGTACTTCAACGCAACGACGGTTTCTTTCTTGTACGTCGCGTCGTCCAAATTCGTCAACTGCTCGAACGCCTCGAAAAAATACGAATATCCAGTCTTGTAATCCTTCTCTTCGGCGTGTAAAATACCGCTTTGCAAATCGATGCCGCACTGCGCGCTCGGCGGCACGTAAATCGACCCGGCATTCGTCCTACTCGCGGTCAAAGCCGCTTTCGCTTTGGCCAAATCGTTCAACGCGTAGTGAATCTTCGACTCTAGCAAGTGTATATCCACCAACAAAAGCTTATCGTCCAACTTTTTCACCTCTCTGGCTAAACTCGAAATCATCCTCAGCGAATCCGTATACCGCCGGCTTTTCAAATACAACGCCGCGAGCCGCAACTCCACCCTGTGCCTCAAAAACGTCCTCTTCTCTTTCTTACTCCACGCGATTTGCTCTTTACACAGCTCCACTTGCAAGTCGTCGAACCCTTCCAGCGACGCGAACACATCGATCAAATTCCTCACAATCTTCGCCGTCTTCGCTTTCGGCATTTGCTCGAACAGTGGTTTCAACTCATCCACTAAAAGTTTAATCGCGTTCGCGTCGTTGTTTTTCGCGTACACGCGCGAGACCGCGTCGATGGCTTGCTCTTTAATTTTCGTCTCCTCGTTCATCTCCGTCGTCGTCTTTTTCTTCTTCTTCTTTTCCTCCTCCTCCTCCTCTGAACCCGTGGAGGAAAATATCACCAAACGGTACTGCTCGATCGCTTTTTTCCCGTTTTGGTCAGACTTTTCCAGATCTCTCGCGAGTTGAAACTGCGCTCGCATGTCTTCCAAAAGCGAAGAAGACATTATTATTATAGTAGTATTATTATTAGAAAGAAAGAAAGATCCAGACAGAGAGAGAGAAACTGCACGGAGTGACGTTCAAAGTGTTTTTACGTTCACGTTTAATAAGGCGTCGGTTTTTAGTATAAAGCGCGATGATGAGATTGCGTTCCACCCTTCCTCGCTTCCTTCCTTCTTTTGCAAAATTAGGGTTGGACACCCTAAGCACTTCAGTGCGTGTTTTTTTTTCTCCTTTTTTTCTTTCCTTCAAAAGTTTTGGAGTTTTTGGGGGGTGGTCGTTGACTGCACTTCTTAAACGACACAAAGCGCGCGCGAGAGAGTCCCCGAGAGAGAGAGAGAAGGGAGTTTTTGAGGAAGAAGAGGAGGAGAAAGAAGTCAAATGACAGACGTGGCATCGACGTCGTCATTGAATGCGATGTTGAATAATACGAGTAGTAATAGTAATAGTAATAATAGTAAGAAAAAAGTGGTTCCGGTGCGACAATACCTCGACGAGTCCGTCGTCCCGTGCTTGCGAGAGGCGATGAAAGAGCTCGTGAAAGTTCGACCGGAAGATCCGCACGAGTTTTTAGCCAAGTATTTGATGAAACACAATCCAAATCAGCAACAGCAGCATCAACAGCAGCAGCAGCAGCAGACGACGACGGGGCAGAAAATGAGCAGCATTTTAGAGAACAACAACGCGAGCGAGAGAGCGGCGGAGAAGAGCAACGATAAAGCGACCGAAGTGGAAGAGAGAAAAGGAGAAGAAGAAGTCCAAGAAGGGAAGAAAAATGAAGGAGAGGCGTAGATATTGTAACCGCTATCCGTTTTGCTTGTACAACACACTATTAGTAATACACGTCTCGCTCGCTCGCTCGCGTTCGTTTGGTCAACCGCGCGAGATATATTCGCGGGCGCGTTGACTTTTCTCTCTCGCTTTTTCAGCGCTAGCTATTTTCCACGTCTAACCCCCTCACTCGTGTGTCGTGAGTCGATGTCAACTGCCTGTCTTTCAACCCTCGTTTCGTTCGCTCCGTTTGCTGGAAATGAGTTCGGTCTTTACACAAAAATGGCGCGTATTTCGGTGGGGTAGTATTCGAGAGATTTTTCTTTCTCGCATCCACGTCGCGAGAGTCTATCAGCGCGTCGTAATTTGGACAGTGGAACCACACGAGACTTAATCTGCTTTCTTCTTCTTCTTCTTCTTCATTGTTGCTATTCCTATTAAGAATGACTCTGTGTCTCGTGCTCTTATACTCTCCGTTCGTCCACGCCATGAGAACGTCGCCAACGTTGACCAACATCGCGTTCGGAACCTTAGGAACGTCAATCCAACGACTTTCTCCCCGCGCACCTCCTTCTTCTTCTTCTATTAAAATCTGTAACCCATTCGGACCACGCTCGTCGTCAAAAAATAAACACGTAAAATCCGTCGGGTCAGTGTGTGCTCGTACGAGTAAAGTATCGTCCTCGTCCTCCTCCTTCTTCTTCAGCGTTCTTTTCGCGCGACTCACGTCGTAGCGCAACGCGACTAAATTCGTCACGTGTTTCCTCGATCTCTCCACGAAATACTCCAACTCCTCTTCTTTCATGTTCAAACTCATCGCAAATACTCGCAGCAATTGCTCCGAAAACCGCTCCATTTCTCGATATAAACTCGAATACGCCTCTTCGAACGCGTCTTCTTCACCTTTCTCTCGTGTGACTCCAAAAACATTTCGAGGAAACGTATTCTCGCAGTCAAAAAACAACGACCGATTCGGATCGTAATACGGATCGTTTGACCGTTCGTAGCTTTCCAAGAGTCTCCCGCAGCTAAACTTCTCGTGAAACTCTGGTTTTCTCACCGCGTTTTCCGTGCCATTGATCGGGACGTATCCTTTTTTCAACGAGAAACATCTCATCTTCGTTTCCACATCGCGTCGAAAGAACGCGTCGCATACTTTACGCGCTCGTCTCGCCTTTTCGAGAACAGAAGGAACGCCCGTGGCGTAGAAGAACCCGGAACGTGCGCACGCTTGATGCAGTTTTTTAGAGAGGCTTTCGGAAGAGGAGGAGGAAAAATCTAGGATTGGTACGTCCTCTTCGTCATTCATTCGGTCGTTTTGTGTGCGGTATTTCCCAACACGTAGGAAGTAGTTATTCTCAAAAATACGTGTACAGCGTTGAAGTAAAACAAAGAGAAATGTCAAAACCTTACTAACGCCGATCGGTTTTCCCGTTCCCTCTTTTACCGGAGAACAAGTGTTTTGGCATTTTGGTGACGATAACTCTGTCGCCTTCGCCCGAGCGCGCTTTTTTACTCGATTTCCTTTGCGCCAAATCGGCTAAGCGTTGCGCTTTGATGTTCGCTTCGGCGTTTTTGAGACCGGAACCGCTCGCGGGCGTTTGGGCGACTCTTTTGGCGACGGATTTGGAACGCGAGCGCGAGGAGTGGGTTCGTTTTTTCTCCACGCCTTCCATGTCTTCGTCCACGTCGCCGTCTCCTCCTTCTTGGAATCGAGAGGAGGACCGTTCGCGTTTTCGGCCTCTCGATTGACTTCGCGCTCTTTCCACCGCCTTGTCCGCGTCTAATCCCATACTCTCTAACGAGTCTTTCATGTTTCTCGTCGTGCGTTTGCCTTCCGGGTCCGCTTTCGAGGCTGGAATCTTCGACGAGTTCCCGGCGACGGATTTCTTCCGTCGGTGTTCCGCGACTAACTTTTTCCTTCTCAGTTTGATTTCTCCCAACAATTGTTTTTCTTCCTCCGTCAACGGCGCTTCCTTCGGTTCTCTCAAATGCGCTTCGGCCTCCCATTGTTTCTCCAACTCCTCCTCTTCGCGTTCCAGCTCGGCTAACTTGGCCTCGATTTCCGGGTCGATGAAATCCGCCACGTTTTTCCCGTTGTAAATTTCCGGAACGACGTCGTACTTCCACTCGTCGTTCGCTAACAAATAGTGCTTGTTGAAATCGGCGGAGTAAACACCCGCGCCGCCGTTTTGCTCTTGTAAATCTTTTTCTGTGATGATTTTCTCACCTCTCGCTTTTCTCGCTTTCATTTCTTCCAAATTCGCCGGTATCGACGGCGGCCTAGACTTTGAATCTCTCGCTTTCGGTTGCGCCACGTGCAATCGATTTAAAATATCCCCCGCTCTTCGACCGGCTAACTTTTGTTCCACGCGCATCGCCAACAAACGATCGCAGCACAAATTCTTCACGTCTGCGACGCCATCTTCGCTCAGCGTGGACATCGTCGGTAACTGTTGGTGCTCGCCGTCGTCCTCACCGAGCTGCAACGTCGAAGGTCCCGCGACAAACTTCCTCATGTCCTCCAACAACTCTCTGTCCGACTCTTTCAATTCTTCTACTTTCGCCACGTCTGTTTTATTCAAAGCCACCACCAACGGTTTATTCGCGAACAAAGGCGCGATGGAGTGAAATAAATCCGACTGTTGCTTAATAGTAAACCCACACTGCTCGGAAATATCTACGACGTACAAAACCACGGCGCGTAAATGCGCCAAAGCGGTGATCGATTGCATCTCGATCGTGTTCCTCTCGTCCAAAGGTCGATCTAAAATCCCCGGGGTATCCAAAACCTGCCACCTCAAATACTTATAATCCGTGTGCCCGACGTATATACTTTTCGTCGTAAACGCGTACGGCTGCACCTCCACGTCCGCTCTGGTCACTTTATTCATAAACGACGACTTGCCGACGTTCGGATACCCGCACACCAAGATCGTCCGCGTGTTCGGATCGATCGACGGCAATCTCGACATGTGCTGTCTCACTTGCTCTAAATACGCTAAGCTCGCCGCGTGCTTCTTCATCATCGTGCACATCCTCCCCATCGCGGCTCTTTTCAGTTGTTTGCATCTGTACAGTGAATCCCCGTACTTTAAAAGCTTCACGTAATCTTTGCTAATTTTATCGATTATATTTCTCGCCGTGTTCAACTGCCCCAACGCTAATTTGTAGTGATCCTTATCGTACAAAACGTTCAACAAATCCGAATAAAACGGGTGCACGTCGTCCACTCGAGGGAAATCCTCCAATATTCTCGATAACTTCTCGTGCCAACTTTGCTGCGTATATTTCACTTTCCTCATGTAAAACTGTCGAATTCTCGTGATGGCGTAGCCTCGGTGGATGACCGTCGGTGTTTGTCTCTGCGTTTTGGAGAGGACGATGTCGATGAAATCTTTCGCCGTGGGGACCGTGGCGATCTTTTTGAAGTTATACTGAGACATATTTTTGCTCGCTGTCGTCTGAGCGCAAGAACTCCTCCTCCTCTTCTTCTTCGGACGATGATATCAGCTCAATACTCGAGACAATACTATTTTGTGCGTTCTGCGCGCGTGTTTATTATAGTGCAAACACTTCAAAGCCGCCGCCAAAGAGTTTTTTCCGTCGGTTTTTTGACATTTTTTTTTTCAGCTGAGTGTTTAGGGTTTATTTAGAACCCTAAATCATTGGCACGGAGAACATTTTTTTATTCCTTTTTGTACCTTGGGGAAGTGTTGTTAGATTTATATTCCTTTTCCTTCTGTGGTGCTGTATCTGTTACGAGCACGAGCACTCTAAACGCTTGAAAGTAAGATCGACAAAAGAAGAGGCGACACGAGATGACAGAGACGAACAAGAAAATTCGGGTCGGGATCAACGGATTCGGCCGCATTGGACGCTTGGCGTTTCGATTGGCGTTTGAGAGCGACGATTCGCGTTTGGAATTTGTGCACGTGAACGAAGGCGTCGGGAGCGGGGAGTCCTCGGCGTATCTCGCGAACTGGGACAGCGTGCACGGACCGTGGCGAGGATTTAACGCGGAGTTCGACGAGAAGACGGAGACGATGACGGTGGTGAAAGAAAAAGATGGTTCGAAGACGACGACGGTCATGACGTATTCGCAAAAGATGTCCCCAGGGGAAGTGGATTGGAAATCGAAGGGAATAGATATGGTATTAGAGTGTTCGGGGGAGTTTTTGACGAGAGAGAAGTTGCAGGCGTATTTCGACCAAGGCGTGAAGAAAGTCGTCGTCAGTGCGCCGGTAAAAGATGCGAAGAATCCAGTGTTGAACATCGTTTACGGCGTGAACCATTCCGAGTACGATAAAAATGTGGACCACATCGTCACCGCGGCGTCGTGCACGACCAACTGTTTAGCGCCAGTGATTCAAGTTATTTTAAAAAAGATTGGGATCGTCAGAGGATCGATAACGACTATTCATAACGTCACGAATACGCAAACGATCGTGGACGCGCCAAATAGTAAAAAATCGGATTTGCGAAGAGCGAGGAGTGGATTGGTGAATTTGGCGCCGACGAGTACCGGGAGCGCTACGGCGATAGCGTTGATCTTCCCGGAATTGAAAGGGAAGTTGGACGGGTTAGCGGTTAGAGTGCCTTTAATCAACGGGTCGTTGACGGATATCGTGTTGGATTTACCGAGAGATGTGACCGTGGAGGAAGTGAACGGATATTTGAAAGAAGCGAGCGAGAACGAGTTGAAAAACATTTTGGGTTACGAGACGCAACCGTTGGTGAGCACGGATTACATCAACGATAAGAGAAGTTCGATTATTGACGCGTTATCGACGAAAGTTGTGGACAAGAGACACTTGAAGATGTACGCATGGTACGATAACGAGTACGGGTATTCCGCGAGAATGGCTGATATCGCGAATATGGTCGCAGAATCGATTCTGTAAATAAATAATACACATGGTCATTTTTAATCGTCGGTTGGTCCCGCGCTCAAGAAAAAACGCTTCAAAATCTCCAACACGCCGCCTTTCTTCTTCTCTGGTGGCACGTATGTCCCAGATTTCACTCGCAACTTTTTCTTTATCGTCTCTCTTTGCGCTTTCGTCAACGTCGTCCCTCTCGAGTCCAAATTTTCCTCTTTCAACTTCTTACTATCGTCCCCGTAATACCTCCCCGCGTCCACTTTCATTTTTCCATCACTCGTGGGCAACGAATCTCCTTCCGATTCCAGAATATCCACCGTCGCTTGTCGAATCGCCTCCTTCTTAGGACCACACGGCCTTTTACTGGTCAAAAACTCATACGCCGCATCTAAACTCTCAAATCTATCGTCCGTCCAATACAAATACGCAATCACCACCGCCGGACTCCTCCCCATCCCAGCCGTGCAGTGACAATAAATCACCTCCGTATCCGACTGATTCATCAATCGGTCGAACTCACTCGCCGCTTCCGGTAACTGCTCTCTCAGCGAATCGAAGCTAAAATCGACGATCGGTTGTCGATGCAATCGCACGCCCGCCTTCTTCGCTTCCTCCTCGCGCTCGCCAATGTTCACCTTCCAATACTCAAAGTTCCCGTCTTCTTGCGTGTTAAACAACACCGTCACGTTTTCCTTCTCTTTCAGATATATAATCGACCCTTTCTCCCACGGTTGCGTCCCGACTAATATCGAATCCGTGATCTGGTGGTAATACAAGCCTTTCTCGTGTTGATATTCAAACGGAGAGGCTGAATACGCTTTCATGGCTTCGTTGTATTTATCTTCTATGTCGTTGTTGTTGTTTTTGTCGTTCTTTTGCTCTTCACCGACCCCTGCGCGTAACGAGGAGGAGGAAATGCTCCTTCTCGACCTCTTGTCGTTTCGCTTCGCGCCTGTGCTTGTGCTGCGGCCAGAACTTAGCGCTGCTTTCGAGGAGCAGTTCGGGAAACATTTGGTCGGCGGCTTTGACTTTGATGACGACGACGAGGAAGAAGATGATGAAGAAGACGCGAAGGAGGAAAGTACCTGGGCAGCGGAATGATGGGAACGGTACGACAGATGATGATGACAATGCGCCGTCGTCGTCGTCGTCGCACAGTGCATGATTGTTGGTGTTGTGTACAAAAAGCGCGTGCCAAATTGTGAAAATTAATAACCCGTTTTAAAAGAAACTTGGCTCCCAGTATGAGGAATGACTTAACGTCGCCACGCAACCATGTGCATTGAGTAAACGAGACATCTTTAAATTAACTATTATATAATTAGTAGTATTAAAACTTGAACTTTTTGCTGCTACTTTTTTTACCACTTCCGTTCGAGGCGTCGACATCCGAGTTTTTCCGTTTCTGTTGCCGAGCGTGGTCTTTGACCATGTCGGAGAAGTCTTCGCCTCGGCGCGCGGAGACGTCTTTTTCTTTTTGCTTTTCGAAGACTTTGCGCAAACCTTCTTCGTCGAGGTGTTCGAGGTCCTCCGGGGCGATGGCGACGTCGACGCCGGAACCGATGGTTTTCTTTGACGCTGATGCCGCTCCGGAGACGTCGTAGATGCGTTCGGAACCCATGAGCGCGGTGCCGATTTTGGCCTCTTTTTCGCCGAGGACTTTGTAGAGTTCTTTCGGTTCGTCCTCGCCAGTCGCGGTTGTGGTGGTTTTGGACGAGCGTTTGCGCAAGTCGATCGATTCTGGTTCATCCGCTTCCTCTTCCTCTTCTTCCTCTTCTTCTTCTTCTACTGCTACTTCTTCTTCCTCTTCTACTTCTTCCTCTTCCGCTTCTTCCTCGTCCTCGGATTCTTCCTCGGATTCGCTCTCCTCGTCGTCTGATCCCAACTCGCCAAAAAAGTGATCACCTTTCATGACTGGTTCGTCGTATTTCGTCCTACCCGTCTGCTTCGCCGCGTTTATACCAAACACGTCGCCGTACAAAGCTCTCCCGTACTCGTCCACGGGCGGTTTACCCCATCCTCCGGGGTGGTATCCAAACTGCGCTCCTTCCGGAATCGGCGCCGATAACCCAGGAATCGGTAGCTTTGGGTACGCCGGCGGTGGCCCATACCGTTGCATATTAATCAACCACGGGGGAGGCCCGTTGTTCCCGTCAATCCCTAAAGCCGCTTTTAACTCGTCCGACAAGTTGCCCGGTTTCCTATCGCCTAACGAAATCTCGTACTCTTTGCCTTCGAAATACAAGTCTCCCATCTTCGTCATCTTCGGTTTCGTTTGAAATTTAAAGAACGCATCGTGCATGACTTGATAGTCGATGTCTATCCGACCTAATTTCGCAGTTTTCGTGTCTTTCACTTTCGATTTCAACGATTTCTGCTCCTCTCTCTCCGCGTACGAGTCTCGTAACTTCGCAATCCCGGTCGCCTCGATAAACGCCGGCAACTTAAACGGCGGCTTCTCTATCCCTCTCTTCCCGGCTAAAAACGCTCTCTTTTGACTCCAATGTCTCGGTACTGGCACCGCGTTTCTGCTCGCTTTAAGGTACACCAGAAATTCCGGATCTTGCGCCGTCGTGTCCCATATTTCCACCACCTCCGGTTTCTCGCACACTCGTTTCAAGTCCGCTATTTGTAACTTTTTCATCTCTTTTCGTTGCTTTCGGGTTAATCCGTCCTCGGGGTTGTTTTTCTCGTCGTCGTCGTCTGAATCCGCATCATCGGAAGACGAGGAGAACTCATCGTCAACTTCTTTCTCGTCGTCGTTGCCGTTCTTTGTCTTCTTCTTCTTTGTCTTCTTCTTTAACGTCTTCTTCTTTTCCTCGCGATGGATTCGATCGTTTTCCAACGTCTTCTCCCCGTCGTTCGCCGGTTTCTCCACGAACGCCTCGAACACTCTCCGCATCTCATCCGAGACGTCCGCATCTAAGATCGTCTCCAACGGCGCCGCCACGTACTCCACCTCCACCGTCGGCGTTCCTTTCCTGCTCTTCTTTTTCTTCTCTGTCGTCGTCGTCTTCGTCAAAGCCGCCAACGAAGAATTTTCATTCTTCTTCTTCTTCTCCTTCGCGAGCTTCTTCTTCAACCGGCGCTTTTCCGCCACGCCCATGATTTTGAAGAAGAAATACTATAAGAGAGAGAGGAATACTTTCTCTCTTATTCTCTCTCTTTCTGCTTCTTCTGCTGCTCTTACTAATGAGCGCGCAAACGTCTTTCTCGCGTGTGTCTTCCAATCGACTCAAAAATCAAATTTAGGGTTTTTTCCGAAAGGCAAAAACTCTCTCACATTTACGAGAAACGCTCGTTTTTATTATTTCGAGACTGGTTCTCTTTTTGACCACAAAATACGCGCTCAAACGACTGACGACTGACTGACAGAATGACGACGACGAACGCTGAAACGACGACGGAAACGAGGACAACGACGATGAGAAAAGGCTGTTGTTATTCTTTCTTGCACTGGAAGCGCTGGCAGTTCTTTCGACATCTTAATTGCGTTTTTTTTTGTCTTCTTTTTCTGTTCTCGTCTGATAGTTTTGGACGCGTTTACGGACAAGAGGTGGAAAATACTGCGCAGCAGCAGCGGGAAGTATCTCCGGCGTTTGATTTTTTACGAGAGATGTTGCAAACGGCGGCGGATGGTAGCGAGGAGAACCAAATTTGGAACATCGTGAGAGCGTTCGGAGAGAATTTCGGAGAAGGGAACGAGGAGTCGTGGGCGGTTTTGAAAGAAGCGTACGAGAGGATTGGACGGTTGAGTGGTGAGACGGAGACGAGTGGTGAAAATACTGAACTCGACGCCGGTCGAGACGCGTTTTTGAGCCGGTTGATGCAAAGCGTCGCGAGTGGGAGTTTTGGCGACGGGAACTTGATGGAATCGTTCGCGCAAGCGGGAGGTGAAGATGGATTCTTTAGCGGAAGAGAGACCTTCTTAACGAGGATGTTGCAAGACGTCATTCAGTCCGGCGGCGCCGGAGAAGGCGCGGTTCTCGGCGACGGGACGTTTGCGAATCGTTTGATTGATAATTTGAACGCGGTTGAACCGAGAGATGCGTTGAGGTCTTTGATTGAAGCTATCCAGACGACGTCTTCTTTTTCGAATAGCGGTGATCCTAATATCGTGCAGTCGCTTTCGGGAATCGACACTTCATCGTTACCTTTGTCGGATGAGATTCGGGCGGAGATATCGAGGCGATTGCAAAGAGCCGCCGAAAAGTTCAATTTGACGCTGAGCGAGCCTGGTAACTTTACCAGCGAAGAGGTGCGATTGTTAGGCGAAAAAATCATTGAAGATGCCATTTTGACGTCCCAAAGCGATAGCGAAAGTACCTCGGTATCGTTCGAGTCCAATTTTGCGCCGCCGCTGAGAGAAGTATTTTTGAGTTTTTTCTCCGCGTCTTTACGGTCGTCGATGAATGCTACTACAAGTACTGCGGAAAAAAATCCTTTGGATGTGATGGTGCGCACCGCGATACAAGACGCCATGGACTCTGCCGTGCGTTTCGGCTCTGACATTTTGTTCCTCAACGCCGGAAGAAACTCGACATCTGCGAATACCGACGAAGTCATGGCGTTATACGACCGCGTCATCGGTATCATGTCCTCCTCTCGCAGTATCTTCACGCAAGTCCTCGCAGACGCCGCCGAGAAGAATACTGGCGACGACGACGACCGCGAATCCGAAACTCTTCGTCGAGCGCAACAACTTCTCGAGGCGTTCAGAGCTTCCAACATCTGGAACACCGACGACCAAGTTCAAGAAATGGGCGGCGACGAGTTTTCAAACGCGGGACGAGTCAAAGACAGAATCGTATATCCGCCGACATCTTCAAACAATACTCAGCAGCAACAACAAACCGCCTCGAAACCTTCCGGCGTCCTCAACGAACGCGCGAAGAAACTCCTCATCGCCTTCTCCGCGCTCTTCGTCGCTTTCTTCACCGCTATCGGCATTTTCAACCGATTTTGTTCCTCTTCCGCTAAAATGCGCCGCGTGAACATGATCCTCCCAGAAGCTCGCGATCAGCACGTCGACGAACAACCGTCTTCGAGAAGTGAAACATACCGCCAGGCGAACAAGGAAGGCGTGCCCGTTGCCGAACCTACCGACGAGGACAGACCGCTGGCTCCGCCTCCGTCGCCCGAGACGAGCGAGCGCGAACAAAACAAAGAGACGACCACCACCTTCGGAAAGGAGACGACGACGTCGACATACCAATTCCCCGTCCCGCGAAAATCATCTCTCGTTCGTCGCACGCCGAGCACGGGTTTTTGAAGAAGAGAAAGAAGAAGAGAAAGAAGAAGTGTTCGCAATATGTGTATTCGTGTTATATGTAAAATTTTCAATTTCTCGAATTTTTTTTTTTAAGGAAAACAAAAAAAAGTGAACACACGATACTTTTTGCGCATTCACACATACAATAGAATAACTCTTTCGCACACTAAAAGGACACAAAAGATGCCTCGCAAACTGTTCGCTCGAATGGATTTGGACGACAGAGACCCGGACGGCTTTAAATTCCCGTCGAAAAAGAACAACAATCCTCGAAAAGCATCCGAACCAACAACGACGAAACCTCTTTTGCGCTTTGGGGAAAACGGAAACGGGAAGACGAAGAATAAAATGCGAGGCGGGATTCAGTTTCGAAACAAAGAAGAAGAAAAAGAAGAAGACGGCGAACGGGCGCAGTTCGACGCGTGGATAGTCACGACGTTTTTCATAAACGAAAAGCGCGATGATGATAACGAGAATAAAGCCTTGCTCGCGGACCTTCGAGAACACGTTTTCAAGGAATTTAGACACCAGGACAAACGAGAGCGGTTCGAGAGGAGGAAAAAAGAGTTTCAGAATTTGGCCGTTGGTATGGGTTTTACGCTTTTTTCGGATCGATCCTTCGCTCTCGATTCGCGGAGAAGCGAGAGGGAGAGTAGTACCGCGAGTTATGATGGAGCGTCGCCGTCGCCGTTGGTTGATATTCCGGTACACGTGCGAGATATCGTCTTGAAAAAAGCAGGCGCGAGGGCGGCGGCGGCGATTGCGTGCACGTGTAAGGAACTCAGGGATGACGTGAGAGATCATAAGAAGCGGGCGACTGGGAACTTTAAGATACGGCCGTGTGATGTGAGCGGAGGGGAGGAGGTGAAGCAGATTTTGCAGCCTTATTCAAACGTGACCGGCGTGAGCGTCGATAAATTGACGCACCATCGAGGATGTCGTGCTTTGGATCCACACTTCAATAGACAAGTAAAGCGTAAAATGATTGAAGAAGTACTTGCCTTCACTCATTTGAACGAGAAAGTTACTCGATTGGGATTTACGAACAGCGAATTGGACTATACTGACTTTATGCGAATAATGTATCAAAGTTCGATTAATGTCAATTCGTTTGATTTTTCTGGGAATAATATCAAACGAATGGACACTGGTATCGGTTTTGGCCTGGGGTGGGTACATCAGTGTATTAGTGACGGGGTTGGGATGGATCTATTTAAATGGCGAGAATTCCAAGGTGTATCGTTTGCCGAGCGTGTATACACTATCTTTGCTTCGCCTTCATTAACCATGCCGGCAGGTAAAGTGTTTTTAGAGTTGAACGTTTCAAATTGTGGATTAGAGCATCATTTAGAGGTGTTCTTTTACCTTTGCGAGTTTCCAAATCTGAAGCGATTGGACGCGTCGAGAAACCAGCGATTAAATATCTATGAGCCAGACGACGAGAAGAGCATTGGTTTGTATGGGTGTCGTCGCGATTTTTATCACAAATACGGTAGTTCAATTGGTTTTCATACAGGTAAAATTGGTTTTCATACAGGTATCAGCTGCTCGCTTGAGCATTTGAACGTGTCAGGCAGCGCGACGTTGCATTTCCGCTTACAACCGGGCATGCCGTTTAATCCTTTCGCAAACTTCAATAAGTTGAAAGAGTTGAACTTGAGTGTATCCATGCGTTTACAATCAGTGCATCTCAGAGATTTACCGAATCTGGAGGTGTTGAATCTCGTGAATTGCAAAAAATTACACACTCTTGTATTGGTGAAGCTGCCATCGTTGCACACGCTGTCTCTCGACATATGCAAAAAGTTGAGGAATGTATTCTATTCTAGCTCTCGCCTCCCGGATCCACACAACGTGGCGGACGATTTCTTTTACGATGGATTCAATTTTATTGAAGATAAAATTGAAAGTTTGCGGAAGCTCTCCATGAACCAATGCGACGCACTTATCGAGAGGAGACATTTGAATTTGTTACGTTCGGCTGTAAATCTCGAGCACTACCGATGCGAGGGATTACACAGCGAGAATTTGCGAGAAGTTCGCATACCGAGCACGTCTTTGGTTTCCGTAGAAATGAGTGGATGTAAACAAATTCAGTGCATTCTCTTGAATACGGCGAAGTTGAAATTGCTAAGAGCGAGAAATTGTCGGTCTTTAAAGGATATCCGAGTGAACACAGGACAACAACGCGCGGCTAGCGTGGAAACGACCGTGGAAATTGACGTGAGAAATAACGCAAAATTGGTAAGCGTCACGGGATTGCGCGTCGATCGATCTACTCGCATATTAGCCGGCGGCGCGACATCGTTAGAACGCATACAAACGGTAGATTAGATCAGATTGGATTAGATCATAATTAGGCTAGAAACTAATTAGGCTAGAAATAAAAAATAGATCGCTTTCATCAAACTATAAATTGTTGCCAACTTCGATGCCAATCATAATCATATTCGACAACGCGTATAACAAAATCAACGTCACGCCGAAAGGTTTAGTCACCCGGAACCGTTTCGCTGGAACATACGTCAAGCTTAAAAGCAAACTTGCGAATAAAAACATGAAACTAATCGGTATGTTTGCGTGCGTCAGTAGCGTCAACGGTGCAGGGGAAAGTTCGATGGCTTGCAACGCAAACGCCAAACCCAAACCGACGCACATGTTGAACATTGGACCCGAATAACACGCCGCAACCGCCATAGTTGGTTGGCCACTTTTTGCTATGACAACGTCGGCGACTAAATCACCGACGGAGTTCCCCCACGCTAAAACAGTCACCCCTAAAACAGCCGGCGATATCCCAGAAATGTGTCCGAGTACGGTCAAACACTCCAGCAACTCCGTCGCCGCTAAGGAAATCCAAACGATGGACGTCCCAAAAGCCAACGCGAGTGCTAACGGCCAATATTCAGGTTGGTGCGAGTGATTGGATGCGACAAAAACCGCGCATCCGACCAACGTCGACGGTATCAAAACGCACATCCAAAGCGGTAAAAAACCAACGAAATCGTTCCCAATCAACGTCTGCGCGCCCACGACGTCTTTGACCTGATGCAGCAACAACAAAGGCCCGAGCGCGACAGAAGACAACGCGTAAAATCTATTCCAACGGTCTGGTTCCGCGGACGGAATCGTCATTCGTCTGCATACGTCTAACGGCGCGTGCACGAGCGCTTTAAACAAACCGTACTTTGTTCTCCCGTGCGCTTGACACCATCTGACGATGTTTTCTCCGAGCACTTCGTGCGCCGGCGGTTCATCCATCCAATCGACGACACCCTTCTCCCCGTCCAACCCTACTAAATTTTGTTCCTTCTCCTCCAAACCGCTATGACTACTCCCTACCACGTCGCTCATCGACTCTCCTCCTCCGTCTCGAGTCAGTCTTTTCCTTCTCTCTCTCACGTCCGACACAATCACCAAACACACAAACGCTAAATAATACAAAATAAAACCAATCGCGTGTCTCGGGTAAACCTCTCCACTCGTAACTACGTAACACACCAAAACCGCGCCGAAGAAATAAAACCACGCGTCTCTTAAAAACGCGCCTCGCGGTACTTCAAACGGCGCGGCAACCACCGCCACGGCGCCAACCACCCCGCCGCTCACAAACATCCCCGCGCTAACGATTGCGCCAATCATCCCAGCACCAATCTCCCCACTCCCTCCATCTCCGCTCGAAAACGCCGCCAAAGACGCAAACACATCCGGCGCTCCGTTTCCTAACGCCAGCAAAGTCACCCCGGCGGTATTCGGCGACAACTGTAAAACCTTGGCGACTCTGCGAACCACCGGGCAGAAAAATTCCTCCGCCGTGTCTCCTAAAACGTAAAAGGAAAGGATCACGACCCCGATTAACGTAAACACGGACAAACTCTGGTACTCTTTCATCGTGCAGTGATGAAAATACAGATAATTCGCAATCATCGACTCCGTGTCCGCGTTGCATTCGTATTTTTGCACGTGCGTGCACTTGTCCGCGCTCCGCTCGATGGCGAGTGAAGTGCAGTAAAAATTCGCTTCTTTTTCTTCTTCGTCTTCTTTTGACGGCAACACCAACACATCATCGCGTTCGTTTTCCTCCTCCTTTTCTCCGAGCAAAACCCGCCCTCCTTTGGAAAAAGACAAAGACGGTTCCAACACGGAGGAGGAGGAGGAGGAAACGGAGTCGATATTTTGAGCAACGGGCGCATCGTTGAAGCAAACCGCGCACAGAACGCCGACGAACAACAGACTCATTTTCACGAAAAATCGTTCGGTTCGAAATTGCGCTCGACAGCGTTTTCGATGGTCCCATAACTCCCATAACTCCCTCTCTGCTGCGTCGAAACGTCCTCGCTCGCCGTCGCTTTCACGTGGCATCCACATGATGCGTCGTCTTCGAAAAGCGAGAGGAAAGGGTTTTGTGTGCGTAGAAAATGTGAAGCGCATGGGAGCGTTGCATCCTTCCCCGCTCAGAGAGAGAGAGCTTGTGAGTTCGCACGAGACGAACATGGAAAGCGAAAGAAAGTATTCAGAGCGTACAGGTTCCAAAAGGTTCGTATCGTAATAATACGCGAAATGTTGTTTGTTTTTTTGATTTGAATTATTACTTTGCTGCTATGTGATTGCGTTTTGCGCTTCCTCTTCTCGCGTCGTCTTCGTCGTCTCAAAGCTTTCGCTTCGCTCTTCTCGTCTGCGCGCGGACGACGGATGCGTCATCGAAACACCATCACCAACACCGAATCAAGAAGAACGACACGAAGAACGCGACGTAATGCTCGTAAACAGAGCATATAATTAATCCAAATCTGCGATGCCTAGCACGTTCACCAAGAGTTTAATCTGGTCGATAAAATCCACCCCGGTGGCGTATTCCGTCATCATCCCGACGAGCAAGCCAAACATGGTCCATCTTCCGTTGTTGATTTCATTCTTCTTGGTGAACCCGAACACGGTCGAGTCTTCCACGAGTTGTTGATATTGTTGCTCTTTGAAGTATTTCACCATTTCTTTCGCTTTCGTGCGTTGGTATTCGATGGTGGTGTTGTCTTTTTGTTGGGTGGTCGTCATCGCTTGGGTCGTCGTTGCCGTCGTCGATGTCGACGACGACGCTTTCGCGCTTCGTCGTAATCTCGCACTGCTCGAGGACAAGGCGTGATTGCGTAAAGTCGCGGGAGAACTACTGGTGATGGAAAACATTTTACTTTTTGTGATTCAAAGAAGGCCTCGTTTTGATGAAGGAGTTGTTGTTGTTGTTCAATCGCTCGATGATGATGTGAGAGAGAGAGAGTATCAGCGCGCGCGCGTCAAAGAGTAAAGAGTTGCGCGAAAGATTAATGGATAAATGGGTGACGTGGAATTAGGGTTGGACACCCTAAACATTTTTCTCCTTCTTTTCTTCGGGAAGAAAATCTCGTCAGAACGAGAAGAGGAAGAACGCGTCGTTCAGAGAGAGAGCGCGCGAGCGAGAGAGAGAAGGAAAAGGGTTTAGTAAAAGAAGAGAGAGAACATGTCCTCGTCTTCTTCGTCTGTTTCTTCTTCTTCTTCTCCGAGAGGTTTCCAAGCCGCTCGCGAGCGCTTGAATCTTCAAAAACAACACGACCGTGAAGGAAATGGAGGAATGGATGTTTTTCTGAAACGCACCGACGCCGGTCGGTATCTCTCCTCGCTGTTCTTTGAGAAGGATGATAACACGAAATGGATTTTGAATGTGGCGGGTGTTCTGTTTTTGTGCGTGATGTGCGTGTTCGTTCTGGCTGGTTTTGAACACGTTTTTCGAGGAGGAGGAGGAGGAGTTGTTGTAGAGGCGAAGCCACCGGTTTTATCAGAACGAGAAGAAGAAAAAGAAGAAGAAGTTAAAGAAGAAGAAGAGAAAACGACGACGAAAACACTCTCAGTGGAAAGCATACAAAACATGACCGAGGACGAGTTGCGCGTCCTGGAGCTTTCGGTAAAAATGAGAGACGTTTTGAGCAAAGAGAAGAGCAACGCGTTGCGCGAGGCGCGGTTATCGGTGGAGCGAAAACAGTTGGAAGCGAAATTAGCCGGTTTGGATTTGAAGAAAGAATCGAACGAGACGATGAAAACGACGAACGATATGAAGAGGGAGAGTTTGGAGTTTAAGATGAAACTGAACAGGGAGAAGGTGTTTAGGGAGGACGTGGCGGACGCGTTGAGGACGGGATTGGTCGTCGTTTGCGGAGCGCTCGTTTATTTCGGGTGGAACGTCATTCGAGACGCGTGGTTGAACGAGAGCGAGATTTGTTACTCGTCGTCGTCGTCGTCTTCTTCTTCGTTCTCGTTGATTCCTTCGAACCTGGCGTATTTTTTCGCCACGTTTATCAACCGCTTGGAAAAACTGTGGTGCGTCTCCAAAACGTTCGCCAAAGCCGCCATCACCTCGGTCGCGAGTTTATACTGTTCCAAAATAGTCGTCAAATTCGGTCTCCTCTCCGGCACAAACTCCACCGTCTCCCCGCTTTCCTCCATAGCGTTAACTCTCGGCGTCGGCGGAGGGTACCTTGGTCGCAAATTCGTCCGATATTTACGAGGCGACGAGTTTGCGTTTCTCTTTTTGTGGACGACGTATGTTGCTATCGTTTTCCTCGCGAACGAATCCGCCGATCGCCTCGGTCGGGAGATTTTACAGTCCACTTTGAGGAGGGTACTTTTTAGATTTATCGTTGGGTTTCTGGTGCCCATAATCGTCGCCAGCGTGCCGTTTAGAGAAGCGTACTTCGTTTAGTATACTAGAGCAGATAGAAGAAGTGTTGTTGTTTATTAGAAGTTTTTGATGCGTTTTTGTCTCTATTTTTTCAAATTTTCTTCATTTTCTTCAAAGCGCAGACACAACTCTCAGAGATGGTGGTGTTCGAAGCTGAAGCTTTTCCTCCTCCTCGAGAACACCACGACGAAGACAGACCAGATGATGAAGAAGAATCATCATCGTTTATCTCCCGGACGACCACAAAATTGGCGCACGACCTTTCGTCCATTCGTTTACGCGCGTTGCAGTCGTTACATTTTAAAGTGAAATTCAATTTGGTTCCTCTGTTGGAAGTGACTGCGAACGACGCGTTACTGGAGATTCTGATTACGAATCACGCGCTTCTTCTCGAAGATTCTGAAGAAGGAAAACAATTTAGCGGTGGTGGTGGTGGAGAGGTTGATGATGGTTTCGACGAGGACGACAAGAGGAGTAATAGTAATAGTTTTAAAAGGAGTCCAGTGGTGGCGATTTTAACGACAGTCGTTCGAAAATCGACGAAAAGAGAGTTGAAAATTTTCCAAAGAACCATGAGAAAGATCAAAGGCGAAGCGACGTTGCGAAGGATAGCGGCGGATTGCAAACTCATCGAAGGGAAAGAATGGATGAGCGAGGAGATTGATGCATATTTTAAAGCGAAACGGAGAGCGATGGTTATGCAATCGCTTGGGAATGATGATTTTAGTGGCGGCGAGGATGAAGACGAGGATCCGTCGTCGTCGTCGCGGCGCGAAACCGCAGCGGCGAGTTCGAGGGAAAGTTTCAACGCGAAAGAGGAGGAGATTCGGAGACGGTTGAAAAGATACGAGAACGAGGAGTTGAGAACGTCGACGAGGAGCGAGCAGACGGTGACTGTGAATAGAATTCCGGAAGTTCCGAGGATGGTGAAGTGCGTGAGCTCGGACGGGTCGTTTGGGAGGAAGCTGGTGTCACGAAGACGAGTAAGACGACGGCGTATCGACGCCAACGAGGAAAAGAAGAACGAATACGACATTTTACGGAAACACTTGACGCAATACGAACGGACTCTGAAGACTACGACAAACGTGGACGTTTTAGTGGGCGTTTTGAGAGCTTTAAGGGAGAACATTTTGAACGATTGGGGCGTGCAAGCGTTCGCGCTGGCAAATCCAGAGGGTGGAATTGTGAGATCGGCGTGTGATATTTTAGTATCGTCTTCGAATAGTAATAGTAATAGCGCGGCAGGCGATGATGTAGGAGCGGAAGATTTCTTAAACTTGGACCGTTCGGTGGTTTCTTTAAAGCGAGAGGCGTTGCTGTTCTTAGCAGACGTGGCGTTGGGGTTGAAGTCTGAGTTGTACGAGAATAGAAGCGATGGTCTTGGTCTTAGCGCCACCGCGATAGAGATCTACGACGACGACGACGTACGTTTCGATTACGCCGTGTCCACCCGTCGGCGGGAAGTCATCTTCTCTCAAGGAGGCGAACATCACGCGGGGCGAGATGGTAACGATGTTATGCTCGACGGAGATGAAAAAATGTATTATTATCATTCCGTGCACGCGTTGCCGATTGCGCACGCCATTGCGGAAGCGTTCATCGCTTTGGCGAGATATCCGTCATTATGCGGCGAAACGTGTGAACTCTTTGAACGATGTTTTCTCGAGTGCGATGTTTTGGAGCTCGCTAGTATAGATGCGAACACGAATGGCGCGCATCCGTCTTCACTCGTTCGTTTGAAAGGATATTTACGCGCGTGGAACGTCTCTGGGGCGAGGTCAGTCGGCGACTCTGGCGCGAACGCCTTGTGTTTCATTACGTCTGAGAAACTCGCCAGATTCGCGAAAGGCTTCAGCGTTGTTGTTGGAAAATCAAAGAAGAAGTTCAACACCATAGATGACATCTACGAAGACGCCGACGAGGAAGAGGAAGGCGCTATTTTGCGCGTCAACGACGCGTTAATCGAGAGCTGCGTGGAAAGACTCGACCAATCGGATTCGCACGAAGACGCGCACTGTTTGCTGGACGCCATGTTTATCATGCGAGCGCTCGGCGGAGGCGATTGTTTGCTCAAATCACTCGCGAGTACTCGACAAAGCATAGCTGGCATTTGGGAGCGATTTTTACTGGTCAAACCGAAAACAGTGAAAGATACCGCGCTCTGGTCGCGCATGTTGAGGCTTTTGTGTGGATGTTTGAGTAGCAGTTCTATTTCGGGAGCAGATGTCGAGGAGAAAGAGCACGCGATTCGATTTCTAGCGTACGCCGTTGCAAAAGTAGGCGCGCACGCGTGTCGCCGAGGACTTCTGGATACGAAAAAGTCTCGTGCATACGACCACAACGAAATGGGCGAGAACGTGGATCCAAACATCGTCAGTAAAAATACTGCTGTCGAGGATTCGCGTCCGGTCTGGTTGAAGCATCCCATAGCGATCGAAAGAGAGCTCGAGAGAAGCGGCGACGCCAGCGGTGTTCGAAGATTAACGTTTCAAGAAGTTTTGAGAGATGTTTGCGATTGTTTAGAAGCGCTTCTGCGCGTTTCATCGAACGCATCTTTAAATGCCGTCGACGTGTTTGCAAAGTCCGACGAGTTTGCGATGACCTTATCAGACGCCTTAAAAAATCCAAAGAGAAGCGTCGAATACGGCTCGTTGGTCGCATGCTGCGATTCCATCTATGCGTTGGCAGCGATGACGAAACGAACGAGTAAACGAAAGATGCTACACACCGATGCGCTTTGCGAGTCGTGTCTTCCAGAATTGTTGCGCGTCGTTGAACGCACGGCGACGAGTATTGTGACTCACTTCGATAAATCTCGATCGAGTAGTACTTTCGACGACGCGTGCGGTGGAGAATCGTTGTTGGAATCCTCACTTCTCGCAGTCATCGAGGTGTGTGAGAACGCGTCCTCGCCTTCAATATGGGCGGAAAAATTTGACGCGAACTTTGAAAACACTTCAAACATCTTGCTCAGTCTCGTAGCGCGAACAAGTTCGGCGGATTCAGTAGCATCCTCCAAAGCGCCACGATGCGCAGCTCTGATTTTTGATCTGGTCGCCATGTTATCGGCGGCGTTTCTCGACGACAGTCAAAATGCAGCCAAAGCCATCGCTTCGTGTCAGCGCGTCCGAGAAATTGTATTCGCATCAACCTGGTTCGATTGCGCGAGCTTGCTTGCCATAGATAAGAGTAACGCATCTATAGCCCGTTATCGCGCCGCCGTGTGCGTCGCGCAGATTCTATCGAGCGTGGCGAAAGATGAAACGTCGCTGTTCGACGCCGAGGTGCCTAGCTTAGATCCAGGTTCTAATCACAACGGCGGTCGCGTCTCGATTATTTCTTTACTCTCGCGACGCAAACTTTGGATTACGTTCGCTCGAATCCTCGAGGAACCCGTAGGCACGGATGCCCTCGTCGCGAGAGGCGTTTCGAGCGCCATGGTTGCGTGCGCGCGCGTCGACGTCGTCACCGCGAAGGAGTCGTTTTCAGAATTCAACATGTGCTTGAAGAATTGGCTTCGGCCGAGGAAGAAGAAAGCCGCGACGGAAGGTGAGGTGCATATGCACAGATGTGCAGCGTCTGCAAACATGTCAAAATTACTCGGTTTATTCATCATCGGTGAGCGTTTGAACGCGGACGATTACGATAGCGATTACGCGTTGAAAGCGCGACCGAACAGTCCTCTTTTCTACGCGTTGTTTGATGTTTTGAAATCTGCACAGTCGAGAGGCGCGCGTGCGAAACTTTCTGCTGGCGAGCTCAGGGCAGCGTCGTCGGCAGCGTTAGCCATCGCTGCCATGCTCGACGGAGAGTACAACAACAGTTTATCGGCGGCGGCTGATGACGGCGTGAAGACAAATAATCTGGGAGAGGAGAACGCGCGAGGAGAGTTGTGCGAGGCGACTTGTGCATTGCTCGAAATGTCGCTCGTGACTACGTCTACCGTTTCATCGTCGTCGCAAGGTCTTTTTGCGTTGATTGCGACGATGTTTAGTTGCGAACGAGCGAGCAGAGATGCGTTGACGTTTGATCCCGAGGATGAAGACGACGGTGGCGATGAAATGCCACCGAAAACACCGCCGCTCATCGACATTGAAAACGATGGCCACGAAGAGACTGCAGCAAATGCTTCGAACGAAGGCGCGCATCTACCGATCGGTGCTCGTTTATCTCGCGTTCTTTCGAGAGCTTTTACACCTCGCATTACTCGTGGAGGTATCGACGTTGACTATGTGAAAGAGAATGATTTGTATGTAACCGTCGCGTCTGCGTTTCAAAACGTACTCGCCCACTGCGCGAGTGCAAAGTTTGAAATGATTCGTTCTGGTTCTCTCGAACTCGTCTTGAAGAGAGTGCTGAGCGAAAATATCGACACAGGTGGTATCGCGTTATGCTTGCGCGTTTTGCAGCACGCGAGCTTCTCGGCTGCAACGTTTGATGAAGAAAACGACAACGAAGGAGAAGAAGCGTTAGAAGAAGAGCACGCGTCCTCGATAAAAATTCGAGAAGCAGCTGCGATGGTAAAAAACGCAACGTTGCTGAAATACAACGGCGTTTTGGTCTTTGAGAAGCTCTTCTCGCTTCTTTTTACTCCTGGTCGATCCACCGACTCCGCGCTGACGCTCTCGAATCGGGTCAAAATTGAACTTCGCGACGCCTATCTCGCCGCGGTAACCAATTTCATCCTCGAGTCGGACGAGTTTAAGCGATGCATATGTACTGCATCGAAGAACAGCGGCGAAACGTCCATATTCAACCGCCTCGTTTCTTTTCTGTTTCGCGAAAAGGAGAAAACGACCCGACTTCGCGACCCGTTGAGTTTTGCCGAAGAAAAGTTCATTCCTTCGATTACAATGGCGCGCGGCGTGAAGCTTCTCTCCTCGCTTTCCACGTTCTCGCTGACTCGAGCGCAATTATCTCGCTCCGTGTTCATCGAAAAGTGTTGCGAAATGATTGCTCGTTTCTCCATATCGGGAACAGCGAGCACGAAGAACCGTTCGCGGGTCGATTTGAAAATCGAGTGCGACGCGGCCATCGACGCGCTGTGCGTCCTCTCCGGATCCGACGAGGACGGCGCGAAACTCCTCTTGCGTTCGTGTAAAATCAACATAATCGGCCTACTCGTGGATTGTTACGAACACGCGGACAATATTTTCGACGAAACCGTTCACGACGAGAATGAAATCGACGACGCCGACGACGACGAAAAAGACGAAGATGAAGCAACGCCCTCCTCCTTCCTCCTCACCAAACGCAAACTCCTCCTTCTCTTCCACAACCTCTCCTTCGCCGGCGACGTCGCCAAAGCGCACTTCTGCGCGAAAACGAAATCTCTCGACGTGCTCATCGAGAGCATCGAAAACAGTTTCGACGCGGAATCCGCTTTGCTCGGTTCCGCCGCTCTCCTCTCGCTCGCCCGACGAGGCGCTCGAGTCCTCGCCGCGCTCCGCCGCGGCGACCGAGAGGAACGGTTGCGAAGATGTTCGCGCGTGCTCGGCGAAAGAGTCGCGTTCTTAAACGCCTCCTCTACCTCCTCTCTCTCCTCCTCGAATACATTACACAATCGGAGTGCGAGAAAAGAGAGAAGACGAAGAAAAGAGTTCAAAATGCTCGCCGGCGCTTTGAAACGTTTGCGTGAGATTTTAAAAGCTTTTGAGCACTCCGAATCCTCTCTTTCGTAGAAAAGTATTAATTGACAATCCAATTCAATTCTACATTGCTTCATTTCTTCGCACACGCGTTTATATAATAAACTCTTCCGAAAAGCGGCTCTTTAATCGAGACTTGTTTTTATCATCTCGAAGAGAGAGAGAGAGAGAGAGAGATGTTTTCTTGTTCGTGTTCTTGAGAGAGAGAGAGCGAAGAATGGAAGCGACGACGACCCGTTCTCGCGATGATGATGAGGATGTGAAGGCACCTCATCATCGCGACGACGCTTTGTCGTCAAAGACGAAGAAGCGGGCATTACGAGAAAGAAGAGGAAGAATGCGGTCGATGCTCTCTGTTCTCTTCTGTTGTTTCTTCCTTCTTCTTTTAAGCGTCGTCGATGTCGTCGTCGCGAACGAGAGCAGCAGCGCGACGACGAACAACAACAACGACAACAACAACGAAGATTCACGAGGAGAAGGGACAGAAATCTCCTTCTCGTCTAAAGAGAGGCTGTTCGTGGCCACGCTGGACGGTTCGGTATCCGCGGTGGATTCAAAGACGGGGCAGTTTTTGTGGTCGTTCGAAACCGGGAGCGCGTTAGTGCACGCGTCTTCTTCCTCGTCGTCGTCGTCGAGCGCGAAAGCGAGCGGAGAAGGCGGAGAGGAGGAGAGCGGTGACGGTAAAGGCGGGGATATCGAAGGGAGCGCTTCGAGTAGCAGCGTGTTCCCGGGTTTGGATGGATCGTTGTACGTCGCCCGGCGCGGCGTTCGGGGGTCGTCCTCGGCGGCGGATATTTTTAGCGGCGGGAGGAAATTTTCTATTTCTCGCCTTCCGGTGACCACGAGAGATTTAGTCGAAGCGAGTCCGTCGGTGACGAACGATGGAGCGGTGATTGTCGGGACGAGGAAGACGACTGTTTTCGCGGTGGACGCGGAGAGCGGGGAGATTGTGAGGACGTTTGATCCAGAGACAGACGATTTTGAGGATGAATCATCGGTGAGAGGGAACGAGGACGGAGAGGACGGAGAGAACGGTGGGAGGACGATTGTGTTGCTCGGGAGAACGGACTATGCGGTGAAATCTATCGATGCGGTGACGGGGAAGGTGAGATGGAACGTCACACACGGGGACTTACGCCCGGTTGGAGGAGGAGGAGGAGGAGAAGGAGTGGGATATATAGGTGGCAGCGACACTTCGAGTGGTGATAAGTTACGAATTGGGGCGAATAACGCGTTGACTCGAGTGGATGAATCTGGAAATATCGTTTGGACGACGCGAACGTCTTCGATGCCGCTTTCAGTGATCAACGAAAGAGGCGAGAATATATTAGGAACAACTAGTGATAGCGGAAAAAGCGACGAAGGTAGCGCCAACAAAAACAACGACAGTAACGAGGTAACCGTAGGAGCACACGCGGGTGGTTACTTTGCGTTACCAAAAGGTGGCGAAGTAGGTGATCCCGTCGTCGATGGGAGTAGCGGCGCTCTAGTCGTGCCGAAATACGGGGAATCGAGCGCTTTGACGAGCTTCGTCGTCGGCGACAATCCAACCGAAGACGATTGGGCGTGCATGCCGATGGAGCTGAAGAGCATCGTCGAAATGCAAGCGGAAAAAGGCAAGATCGAACAAAGCTTATTACCCGGCGGAAAGGTGAAGGACGAGGAGAATGACACCTCATTCGGTTCAAAGGTTACTTTTGGGCAGTTTTCTTTCATCGCGATGACGGGTACGCTTGTCGTCACGGCGAGTGGAACTGTTTTGTTGAAATTTCTCCTTCAAAGACAGAAAGTAGCGAAAAGCAGCGAATCAGCCGATGACGCTAATACGAATGGCGGCGAACAACAAGAACAACAACAAACTGCGCTCACTCCTTCGCAAAAAAAGAAGATGAAGCGAAAGATGAAAGAACAACGCGAAAAAGAGATGCTCGAATACGCGCAAAACGCAAACGAAACGAGGAGCATAATCGGTTTCCCAGAAGATGGAGAGTCGTCTAGAAGTGCCATGAAAGTTGGACGCTTAATCGTGAAACCGACGGTTCTCGGTTACGGTTCCTGCGGGACGGTGGTGTTTGACGGTGAACTCGACGGTCGATCGGTCGCGGTGAAGCGTTTGTTGGCGCAGTTCCACGAACTCGCTCGGAAAGAGCTCGCCGCGTTGATCGCGAGCGACGAGCACCCGAACATTTTGCGATGTTTTGCCATGGAAGAAGATAAAGATTTCGTGTACGTTGCGTTGGAGCGGTGCGAAACGACGTTACAAGCGCGCGCGACGGAAACGACAAAAACGAGCGACTCCGCACCTCTCTTGGACACGTCTGGCTTTCCAACCAGCGATGGCGTTCGAATTCTTCGCGACGTCGCTGCTGGCTTAAAACAACTGCACTCGCAAGGTATCGTCCATCGCGATTTAAAACCTTCGAATATTCTCATCACCGAGAAAGGACGCGGTAAACTTGCCGATATGGGCGTCGCGAAAAAAGTGAACTTGATCGACGGCACGAGTTTTGAAACGCGCGCGATACTGAACAATAACAACGGTGGAAGTGCCGGTGGTGGTGGCGGTGACGGTACCGCCGGCTGGCAAGCGCCCGAACGTCTTACCAACGGCCGTCAATCGCGTGCCGTGGATATTTTTGCGCTCGGTTGCGTCGTCCATTTCGTTCTTACGAAAGGTAAACACCCGTTTGGGGAAAAGTTCGAGCGGGATTCGCGCGTGTTGCGAGGCGATTACAACGTATCCGCGTTGAACCATCTGCCAGAAGCGAAGGATTTGGTGAGAAAATGTTTAGAAGCAAACCCGGAAGACCGGCCATCCGCGAGAGAGGTTCTCAGACACCCCGCGTGGTGGTCGCGAGAAAAGCGCACGCAGTTCCTATGCGACGTTAGCGACCGCATGGAACTCGAAGACCGCGAACCAGGAGAGCGCATCCTTCTCAAAACTTTGGAGAGAGCTTCTAAATTCGCCATCTCCAACACCGATTGGCGCACGAAAATCGATCCGGCTATGCTCGAAAATCTCGAAAAGTACCGCAAATACGACGGTCGTTCCTTGCGCGACTTACTTCGAGTCATCCGCAACAAATCCGCACACTTCCGCGAACTGCCTCCGCGCATCCAGCGCATCCTCGGCGAACCCCCAGACGCGTTCTACGCCTACTTCGCATCTCGATTTCCCAACCTCCTCTTAGCCGTCCACGAGTTTGCGCGAAAATCCACCCCCATCGTCAACGACCAAATCTTCCTCAAATATTTCGGCGACGAAGAACAACTCCAAGAAGGTAACGAATCCTGGAAAGACTTGAAAAAGCTCGCCAACGACCAAAAGATGAAGAAGGAATCGAAATCGTCATCAAACACCACCACCACCAACAACAACAATACCGAAAACAACAACGAGAACGACAACGACGATTGGGACCTCCCGCCGCAAAACTTCCCGGTGCGTCCAAACGCCATCGACTGCGAGTTTTACGTAAAAACCGGCAAGTGCAAATACGGCGAGACGTGTAAGTTTAATCACCCGCCCGGGTTGCACTACCGACGCGTGTAATAATAGCACATTTATTTAGCTCTTTATATTGCGTTAGTATTCTATTCGTTCCTCAAAAACTCACGAAAGCACAAAGCGCAGACAAAAAATTTCCTCTGTTTTTTCCTCTCTTAATGACTCGATCCTGATCATCGGATTTTGAAATCATCACACGCCACAATATACGCACACTCTTCCTTTCTCTCGAAAACGATCTCTCGTGGAGACGAAGACATTTAAGAAAATGATCGCGCAGCAACACCGAGTCTCGTCGTACGTTTTGTCCTCTTCTTCTTCTTCCTCGTCGAGGAGGAAGAATAACGGACGATCATTTTCATCATCGTCGGTTTTTTTAAAAAGACGAACAACACCACCAACGAGAAAAGTAACAACCAGAGCGGAAGCGGAGGGAGAATCATCCTCCAAACGAAAAACGACCGGCGCGACGAGAACGGTCGTCGTGACTTCCGGAAAAGGCGGCGTCGGGAAGACGACGAGTTCCGCGAATCTCGGCATGTCCATGGCGCGTCTCGGGTATTCCGTCGCCCTTGTGGATGCTGATATTGGTTTAAGAAATTTGGATTTATTGCTCGGATTGGAAAACCGAGTGGTGTATACCGCGATGGAAGTGTTGGAAGGCGAGTGTCGATTAGAGCAAGCGTTGATTCGAGATAAGAGGTGGAGAAATTTAGCTTTACTGCCGATTTCTAAGAACAGGCAAAGATATAACGTGACCAGAGATAACATGAATACGGTTTTGGATTTGTTGAAGAAGTCGGATTTTGATTTTATTTTCATCGATTGCCCGGCGGGGATCGATTTGGGTTTTATCAATGCCATTTCGAACGCGGAGGAGGCAATCGTGGTGACCACGCCGGAGATTACCGCCATTAGGGACGCGGATAGAGTGGCTGGGTTGTTGGAGGCGAATGGGATTTTGGACGTGAGGTTGTTGGTGAATCGCGTGAGAGCGGACATGATTAAAAATAACGACATGATGAGCGTGAAGGACGTGCAAGAGATGTTGGGGGTGCCTTTATTAGGCGCGATTCCGGAGGATACGGAGGTGATCGTGAGTACGAATCGTGGGGAGCCGCTGGTGTTGAAGAAGAAGTTGACTTTGGCAGGGATCGCGTACGAAAACGCCGCGAGGAGGATCGTCGGGAAGCAAGATTTTCTCATCGATTTGGAGCAACCGAGGAAAGGGGTGTTTCAAAACATCAAGGAGTTTTTCACCGGAGAAGATTACGAGTAAATACAAAACGCTGTTACTATTATGATATCACTACTACTACTGCTACCACTAAACTACTTATATATATGACATACTACACTGTGTTTGCGCCCGCGTTGAAAGCGCAGACGCACGAGTAGAGCGGACCGTTTAACAACTGGGCGACTTCTTCGTGCTTGACCATGCCTAAATTAATGCGATCTATACTGAATTCGGCTCTTAAATTCGTTTCGATACCGCGACCCATACCTATGAGAACGACCAAGTCGCAATCGAGGCACTCATTCGCGCATGGTTCGCTGATTTCTCGCAAGTCTATCACCGGCAAATCGGAACCGGAGCCGATGCAGGCGAGCTGCCCTGATTCGATCGCTTTTTTAAACACGTTATCTTTGTCATTCATACGAAGTAAAGTCGGAAACACGAGTTCTTCGAGTTCTTTAATCGTAATGTCGTTAATCGACGGCACGTCGTTCGCGCATAAGACAACTTTCGTGCCTCTCTTCAACATCTCTCTCGCGAGCGGCAAGACGCCTAAAATAACATCCGCGCCGGCGTTGTCGACGAAAATGCAACACTTCTCGTGCACTCGTGTTAAATCATTCCATCTTTCCTTTAACGCGTCGAAATTATTCACCACGAACACGTCCGTTTTCGTATCTCGCGTCTCGAAGAACGATTTCGAGATGTCGTCTTCTCCTCCTTTATCTCCGTCGGTAAACAAAGCCTGACTCGCCGCGGCGCCTAAATCGAAAATATTTCCCGCAAACACGCCTTTCACCAACTCTAATATCCCCGCGTTTTCCTCCTCCAAGCGCTCTAAAACTCTCGGCAACGCCTCCAACGCTTTCATATTCTCCTCTCGCTTCACCGTTCTAAAACAGTCGTAAAATCCAAGCCGTCGTAAACACTCGTCTCTGAAACGACACATGTGAATCACGTTCATCTTCTCGTCTTCGTTCTCGTTCAAATCGTTCAAATACTTCTCAAATCGTTCTCGAAAGACTTCCGATTTCACGTCTGCATCCTCCACTGTTTCGTCCATCTTTGCTCGTTTCGTAAACTCTGGCAACGCCATCCGAAACACGCGTATCCAATCTTGCTTTTTTATCTTTTGCGGATGCAGTTCTCCTGGATTATAAAGAAAGGTCGTCGGTTCGTACGTGCGGATATCTCTCAAGTGCGGGAATGGAACCTTCGTTTTTTTTTTCATCTCGTTTACGTCCGAATCATCTTTCGTCGTCGTTGTTGGCACAGTAGCAGTCATCCTCCCTTTACGCGGACAGGTGGAGTTTGTCGCGCCGCCGCCTCGCGCGAAGGAGTTCGCGTGCGCACACCACCGAGTCGTAAGAGGAGTAGTTATGTGGTGTCGTTCTTTTTCCCGACAGCCGAAAGCCAAACACACATGCATTTAGGGTTGCAAAATCTTGAAAATCTTCCTCTCGCTCTCTCGTTTTTTGCTGCAGCGGAAAAAATCTCTCCATCGCGATTTCTCTGTTTTCCTTTCCACTTCGAAAAGGAACGTCATATATTGCACGCTTAACCATAAATAAGAATGTTTGCCTTGCACGCACAATCGTTCGCGGTTTCCGCCAGGTAAATACGTTTCGTTTATTTCGCATCATCCGATCGTTTTGTTTTTGGATTTGTAATTAGTATAAGCGCGATTTGATTTCCTTTCCTTTTTTTTGTTTCAGAGAGAATGGATCTTTTAGTACCAAAAGAGAGGTTGGTTTGTTGGTTTCCGGTGCAAATTGAAGCAAAAATAATTAAAAAATCGGCCGCGAAAAACTCACACCTTTTACTCTCTCCCCTTTTCAACACACAGGAACACCACCATTAACAGAAAACAAACGTCCAAGAGAGCGTCTTTGAAAGTTAGAGCGGAGGTACGGATGATTTTTTCGCTCGCGAGGAGTAGAAGCGCCGCGTTTTTCGATTCTCATTCTTTCGTGCTCGGGCGATATATTTCCGGGCGTATCAGAACGAGCCGGATTTTTTTTTTGAGAGGCTGTTTTTTCCTTGTTTTTGCCCGTGATGATGAGCCTCCTATGTAATAGTGTTTCTTTGGAGTTCTCGCGCTGACCTTTTTTTCTCTTCTCGTTTCTTAAAAACAGGGTGAAGCTGCCCCGGCGCCTGAAAAGAAGGCGGAAGTGCCGCAAATCGGCCCGCCGAGAGGTTCCAAGGTGAAAATCTTGCGCCCGGAATCGTACTGGTTCAACGACTACGGCAAAGTGATTTCGGTCGACCAATCCGGCGTTAGATATCCGGTGGTCGTGAGATTCGAGAAGGTCAACTACGCCGGCGTCTCGACGAACAACTACGCTTTGGACGAGATTGAGTATTAATTCAATCAAAATCTAATGCTAATAATATATATTAAAAATGGAGAAAAGAGAGGAAAAGGAAAGAGAGAAAAAGAGAGAGAGAGAGAGAGGCTGTATTTAGTTTCAAACGCAACATCAGCAAGATTGTATTCGAACGGAAGGGTGAAAGAAAGAGAGAGAAAGAGGTAGAGAGAGGCGGAAATACCGTCCACCCAGAAATTTTTGAACGTCTTGTTTAGCTCGTAGTAAAGTCGGCGAAAAGTATAACAACTAAGTGCTGTGGTTGTAATAAAAAACGAACGTTTTGTATAACCGCATCATCCATATTTAAGCTTCCTCACTTTTCTCTCTTTCTCTCCTTTCTCGAGAAAAACGACGAGAATGAGGGGCGGCTCTCACCGCCCCCGTCGTCCTCGCGATTGGCACCAACAATCGTCGAGGTCGTCCTCGCGAGGAGACGATATGAACAATTTGGTGGTAGACTTGGACGACCCGACCGTAAAACTCTGGGGTCGGTTAGCCGTCTACGCGCTCGTGTTTCTCGCGCCCGGGTACGCAAATTCTGTTTGCGATGAGAGATTTTCCAATCAATACTATCATCCGTTTCTTCGTTTCTCTCTGACTCTCTGACTCTCTGACTCTCTGACTCTCTCTCTCTCTCTCTCTCTGCACGTACGCGTGCTTATAGGTTACTGTTGTTCGCGTTACCGTCGATTCGACTGGGTGGGAACATACAACTTCAACAGCAGCCACGAAAAGCTTTAGAGCAGCAACACCAACACCAACACCGCTGGTGGCAACACGACGAGAAACAGAACGAAAACGACGAACGAGGAGGAATAGATGCAATAGCGGACGATTTAGACGTAGACGCGCTGTTTGAATTAGAAGAAGTGAAACCGCACGAAATGGTTGAAGAGCATCAAACGTCGTCGCGGGGCGACCGGGAGCACGCGCGCGCGCCGTCGATGGAAGGCGACGACGAAGAGGAAGAGAGGGAAGCGTTTGAAGCGACCGAAGGGGGTGGCAGTAGGAGTAGTAATAGTAAAAGAAGAGTTGATAGTGTAGACGATGACAACGTAACAGAGAATAAAGACGCCATAGGAGCTGGAGGAGAGGAAGAGGAGGATAAGTTGGAGAATTTAGACATGTCCTGGAGCGAGAAGGAGGAGCACGAGAACGCGATTAGAGAAGAGGAGGGAAACGCCGCAAAGGGGAGTAGTAGTAAGTACAGCGATAACGATGATGATGCGTTAGACGCAATCAGCGCGGAATCGTCGGCATCGCAAGCGAGAATTAAGAAATTGAAGCAATTGATTAAACCAAGGAAGATGCGCGTGTTTCTTTCCTTGAAAGCTATAAATCCCGGGTGTCGCTATTTATCCGAAGGCCTCGGGAACGTCGAACGAAGTGATCTTCAAGGGAACGGGTACGGAAAATTAGTCACGGATCCTTCTCAGTTATATACCGTTGGAAGTAGTGGTAGTACTAATAACGGTTTAGGAGTCTCCGTGCAGCAGCAAAAGCAAACGATAATTTACGACGGAAACGGAGAGCCGATGACGAAAAAGCCATCCGGCGCGTCCGTCGCGAAAGAAATCGCCTCCAACGCGGGCAGTGGCGGGCTGAGAAAACTCCTCTCTTCCGACGACAACACGAACATTTCTCCGGACGAGGAAGCCGCAAACGCTCGAATCAGTCCAAATAAGTGTCGCGTTCGCTGGTCCACGGGCCGAGACGGCAAGGAAATGTCCACGACACCGATGGAGTTTAAAATGCTCCACGTTGCTCGCAAACAAGCGTTAGAGCTCGAAACGCAATTCCTTCCTCGTCTCCCTCACCGAGATTACGACCAAACGTATAAAACCTGCGCAGTTGTTGCCAACGGAGGCGTCCACCTCCGAGCGCAAAAAGGCAAGGAAATCGACGAGCACGAAGCCGTCTTTCGCATCAACTACGCCCCAGTTTCCGGAAAGTCGTCCGCCACCAACAAAGACTTCTCCAAGCACGTCGGTTCTCGAACAACCTTCGACGTCGTCAATCGTCCAAACTCGGACGCGCTTCTTCGCGGCGCGCACACTTGGCGTAAAGCGGAAAGACAACCTGGCCAATCTGGATTCGCGGGTAAAAACACTCCGGGCAAAACCCGCCGCGTCGCTGCGTTAATCCTCGGCGAACCTCTCATCCGCGATGCTCGCCGAGAACAGTTTTTGCCGCTCATGCGCGCCAACAAAGACAAGGAAATCTACCTCACCACGCCCGAAACGACGTACACGTTTCGCTACGTCTGGCACGAGTTGAAAAAAATCGTCGAAGCTCGCAACCCGGGCAGCAAATACAACGACAAACCGATGACCGGTTGGACTACGGTCATGCTCGCCGTCCAACTCTGCGAAAACGTCTCCTTATACGGTTTCCAACCGTTTAAAGGTGACTCCAAAGACGATCGGTACCACTACTTCGACCGAGTCACCGCGAGCTTAAAAGTGCACTCGTTCGATTTAGCGTTTGAAGTGTTCAAGTTGTTGCGAGGTTTCAACGTCACGTTGATCGATCCCGAGCACGACGGCGATTTCGGGAAACGGATTCAATAGTCATCGTTATGACGCGTAGCTTTAGATATGGATAGATTCTAACCAATTTTAGCCTCATTATTATCATCATCGTCGTCGTCGCGTTGTTGTTCTTTATGGTGCGAGATTTTTTCTTCTTCTTTCAACTGTTTCAGAAAAAGATCGAAGAAATTTTTCCTCACTTTCCTTTCGCTTTTGCGTTCACGAAGTCATCCATCGCGACAAAGTCAGAGGAATAGGGTTAAAATCCTCTGCGTCGCGATAGTTGGGATACTACTACCACTGTTAAAGAGAGAAGAAAGATTGCTTCGTCGTTTACTTAAACATGGTCCAAATCCGAGAAGGGTCAAATCCTCCTCCACCGCAGGTCTCATCACGCCGCCAAAATGACACAAACGTGTTATGCAAACCGATACAACCGAACACGAATAACAACAACAACAATCCACCACCGATGCATCATCAACGAACTCGTAACCACCACGACGTGAACCACGAGGACGATAAGAAAATCGAAACCTCCAAGGAGTCTTTCGTGAAAGCGAACGCGCCGAGACGAATAAAAAAAGTCACTTTTTCGACGATGTCTGGGAGCGAAATCGCGAGAGCGGGCGTTTTACACGTCACGGAAAGGACTTTGTACACACCAACGGAACGCATGCCGTTAGAAGGAGGAATATTAGACCCGAGATTAGGGACGACGAATAAGTCACAGCCGGAGTGTCAGACGTGTAAAGGGAAGATTATGGATTGCAGCGGCCACTTCGGGTATTTGAAGTTGGAGTTGCCGGTGTTTCACGTCGGGTATTTTAAAGCCATCGTGCATTGTTTGCAGTGCGTGTGTAAGGAGTGCTCGTGTTTGTTAATGAAGGAAGAAGAGCAGGAAGAGATGTTGACGAAGTTACGGTCGAGGGAGAAGAAAATTGGAGGCGTCGACCACGCGTACAGACGGGTGATGTTTAAGAAATTGTTGGAGAAGTGCAAAAGGACAAAGGTGTGCTTTCAGTGCGAAGCGGTGAACGGGCCGGTAAAACGTGCGGGACAAAACCTGAAGATTATTCACGAAAAGTATACGAGCAACAAAGCCGAACAGGAGAAAAGAGAGAGAGCGTTTGAAGAGGCTATGAAACACAACGACCAGTTGAGACAACACATCTCGAGAGCGCAGGACGATTTGAACCCGATTCGAGTGTTGCAAATTTTTAAAAGAATCGCTGAAAAGGATTTGAGTTTGTTAGATTTAGCACAGAGACCGGAGAACATGGTCATCACGCACTTGAGCGTACCACCGTGCTGTATTCGACCGTCCGTAGAGTTGGACGGACAAGCCGGGAGCACGGAGGATGATATTTCCATGAAATTGGTACAGATTATTGAGATTAATAACGTGTTGAGGCAAGGGTTGGAACGAGGATTAGCGGTGACAAACATGATGGAAAACTGGGAGTTTTTGCAGATTCAGTTCGCGATGTACATTAATTCAGAGTTGCCCGGGATATCGAGTCAATATCAGAGTCCCGGGAAACCGTTGAGAGGCTTCGTGCAACGCTTGAAGGGAAAACAGGGACGGTTTCGCGGTAATTTGTCCGGGAAAAGAGTTGATTTCACCGCGAGAACGGTCATATCTCCCGATCCAAACTTACGAATCGACGAGGTAGGTTTGCCACAACACATCGCGATGCAGTTGACGTACCCAGAAACGGTAAATAACAACAACATCGCCGAGTTGAGACAGTTGATAATCAACGGCGAAGGAAAATGGCCGGGTGCGAATTTCGTGAAGTCTAAGCAGTCCGGGCATTTTTCGGCTCAATATTTGAAATACGGCGATAGAAATCGAGTCGCGAAAAAGTTAAAACCGGGAGACATCGTCGAGCGGCACGTGCGTGATGGCGACATCGTTCTTTTCAATCGCCAACCGTCTTTGCACAAGATGAGCATCATGGCACACCGAGCGAAAGTCATGCCATGGCGCACGTTACGATTTAACGAGTGCGTCTGTGCGCCATACAACGCCGATTTCGACGGCGATGAGATGAACATTCACTTGCCGCAAACGGAAGAAGCGAGAGCGGAAGCGATCAGTCTCATGGGTGTGACGCAAAATCTGTGCACGCCCAAAAACGGTGAAATTTTAATCGCCGCGACGCAAGATTTCTTAACTGCCTCGTTCTTATTAACCTCCAAAGAAGTGTTCTTTGACCGCTCGCAATTTGGACAATTAGCCGCGTACATGTCAGATGCGTTAGAATCAATCGATTTACCGTCGCCAGCGATTGTAAAACCGATTGAAATGTGGACTGGAAAACAAATCTTTTCCGTTTTGATTCGACCACGCATGCGAGATCAGATTTTCGTCAACTTGGAAGTCGCCGAAAAGGCGTACACAAAAGTGAACCAGCAAATGTGCTCGAACGATGGATATGTTTGCATCCAAAACTCGGAAATTATTTCTGGCCAGTTAGGAAAAGCAACTTTAGGCGGTGGAAACAAGACGGGTCTGTTTTACGTCTTGAACTCCGATTACGGCGCCGACGTGGCTGCAAACGCCATGAACCGTCTCGCTAAACTAGCCGCGCGATGGATAGGTATTCGCGGGTTTTCCATCGGTATAGACGACGTGAAACCGTCTCCTGAATTAGAACGAGAGAAACAAAATCGAGTCGATTCTGGCTACGCCAAGTGCGACGAACGCATCGCGAGCTTCGAGAAAGGTACGTTGGATTTACAACCCGGGTGTAACGCCGAACAGACTTTAGAGGCGGAAGTTTTAGGCGTGCTGTCTGCCGTTCGCGAAGCGGCCGGGAACGCGTGTTTAGACGCGTTACCAAAACTAAACTCGCCTTTAGTCATGGCATTGTGTGGTTCCAAAGGGTCTACAATTAACATCTCGCAAATGATGGCGTGTGTCGGCCAACAGGCGGTTGGAGGCACGCGCCCGCCGGATGGCTTTTTCGAACGTTCTTTGCCGCACTTTAAGCGCGGCGAAAAAACGCCCGCGGCAAAAGGATTCGTCGCGAACTCTTTCTACTCTGGTTTACTTCCAACTGAGTTTTTCTTCCACACGATGGCTGGGAGAGAAGGTTTAGTCGACACCGCGGTGAAAACCGCCGAAACCGGGTACATGTCCAGACGCTTGATGAAAGCGTTGGAGGATTTGAGTTTAGGCTACGATGGGACGGTTCGAAACAGCAGCGGAGATATCGTCCAGTTAGAGTACGGGGACGACGGGATGGAACCAACGTTGATGGAAGGTTCAGAAGGCGAACCTGTAGAGTTGGAACGCCTCATGTTGAGAGCGAAAGGTTTGATTCCTCAGCGAAAACATCCATACGAAGAGAATCCTACACAGACGCCGCCGACGACAAAAAACGGTAGAAAGAACGGTAAAAACGGAGTACACGCGACGACCACACCCGCTGTAAAGTTGGAAGGTAAAGATAAACTCATACTCACTACTGAAGATGCGAACGTTATACTCGAAAAGCGAGGTTTTGGCGAGAAGGATTTACCCGAAGACGACGAAGACGAACGCCTTCGCGCGGGATTACAATACAGCAAAGATAAAATTTCGTACCGTTTCAAGCAATCCGTCCGAGACTATATCTCGTCGCCAAAAGTGCTCGAGCAAAAACTTTCCACGAGACGCGTGGATGCGTTTCTCAAGGCGTGCGTGCAAAAGTATAAATCGAAACGCATCGAACCGGGCACGGCGGTGGGCGCTGTCGGTGCGCAATCTATCGGCGAACCCGGGACACAAATGACGTTAAAAACCTTTCATTTTGCCGGCGTTGCGTCGATGAACATCACGTTGGGTGTGCCTCGTATCAAAGAGATTATCAACGCGACGAAGAATATCTCCACGCCGATCATTACAGCTAAGTTGATTTCGGACAAGGACGTGAAAGCGGCACGGTTGGTGAAAGGACGAATGGAGAAAACGATGCTTGGCGAAATTTGCGAAACTATTTCGGTCGTTTTGCGTCCGTCCGGAGCGTACCTTGAATTCGTACTCGACGAAAAGGCGATCGCTTCACTACAATTGGACGTGACTGCTGAGTCCGCGAGAGAGGCCATATTAGCCGCGCCGAAATTGAAACTGAAAGACCACAACGTCGTCCTCGCCGGGAACCGCGCGATACACGTGATACCTCCTGACGAGAAAGCATCTTCGAAAGATCCTACTGGTAAGAGAGCCATAATCAACGTTTTACAATCATTGCGAACGGCCGTACCAAAAGTCATAGTTCGCGGTTTGTCTTCCGTCACTCGCGCGGTAATTAACAAAGGCGGCATGAGCTCGAAGGACGACAAGGATTCGTTCAATTTGATCGTCGAAGGCACGAACCTTCTCGACGTCATGTCTATCGATGGTGTCGTCGGCGAAGAGACGACGACAAACCACATCATGGAAGCCGAAAGGTCCTTAGGTATCGAAGCTGCGCGTTCTTGCGTGATCAAAGAAATCAACGATACGATGAAGGCCCACGGCATGTCCATCGATTCTCGACATTCGATGTTATTAGCTGACGTGATGACGTATAAGGGCGAAGTTTTGGGCATCACCAGATTTGGGATGGCTAAGATGAAAGAGTCCGTACTCATGCTCGCCTCGTTCGAGAAAACCACGGATCACTTGTTTGAGGCGGCTCTGAGGGGCCGCACGGATCAAATCGACGGCGTTTCCGAGTGCATCATCATGGGCGTTCCCATGCCGATTGGTACCGGCATGTTCAAATTGAAACAGCGGAACGTGGATTTGAAAGTGACCAAGTTGGATCGAGTCATCAACGTAGATGAAGACGATGATGATGATGATGACGACGAGAATGAACATTTGCGACTCGAGCGATCTCAGTACGACGAAGAAGTCGAGCACGAGCACTTCATAAGTGAGATCGAATACACCGAGATTCGTGAGCTTCCGAAACGACCACCTTTATTGTTAGAGTAGCGCAATATATGTAACAACGATTAATACCTGGTACTGAATACACGAATATAATCACCTAAAGCTATACACACACACACGCACACACACACACACACACGCGCGTGCGCGGGGCTACTTATACATTTATATTCAATGAAACTTCTTGATTAACTTTGCCAAAATAGAAGCCGCGTCTTTCATATCGGACAAAAGGCAATGTTCGTCGTCGGCGTGATACGTGCTCATCAAACCAAAACCAATCAGTTGAATATCAAACCCGGCGGATTTCAAATCGTGTACCAGCGGTAGACTCCCCGTCAATGAATACGGCTCTGCTTTTCCTTTCACCTCTTGAATCGAATCGCACATCTTCGTAAACGCCGGAGACGTTAAATCGCACGCGATGCCAGTCAATAAATGTTCGCCCCATTCGATGGACAACTTACCGACTATTTTCTCGCCGCCACTTGGATTTTTCGGATCGTCGATGATGAACTTAGACCACGGACCTCTCGTGGGTAACTCGCCAACTTTTTTATTCATCTCCTCCACCGTTTGTTCCAAAAACGATTTCACCTCCTCCACGTCGTAAAACGGAGTCAAACGAATGTCTCCGGAAACCGTCGCGTCTGGAGGAATCTGATTCAATCCGCCCGGTGCGCAGCGAATCTGCGTCGGTTTCATCGTCGAACTCGTGATAAACTTATACTCTTTCTCTAAATCGCAAGGCGGGAACTTTGTGTAAAACTCCTGCTGCAACTTTGTCGTTGCTTCCATCGCCAACTCGATCGCGTTGATGCCTTTATGCGGCAAACCCGAATGAAACCTGTGCCCTTGACACTTCAAATCCCAAGTAATCGCCCCGGCGGTACCAATGCACGGCTGCGAATCCGCACAATCCACCCAAACTACCGGCCCGCTTTTACAATGATCCAATTCCCCATTCTCCACTAACCCATCCACGCCAATCCCGGGCCCGTTGGCCTCCTCGCTGGCGATGAACACGCACGACAAACTCGTATTCAACTCAAACCCGTCGATTTCGCTCAACTGCGTAAACAACGTCGTCATCAACGCCACGTGCCCTAAACAATCCGTCGTCCCTCTCCCGTATAACTTATCTCCGTCGATGGTCAGTTTAAACGGATCCACGTTCCAACTCTCCGGATCCGCCGGCACGACGTCCAAGTGCGACCCGACAAACGACAGCTGTTCTGAGCCTTTTCCAGGTAATCGAATGATAACGTTGCTTCGTCCGGGAACGTACGTCTTCCTCTCCACGATCAGCTTCCCGCCGTTCTCCACTTTAAAAGGGTCCAAACACTTCAAAACGTGAGCGACCACTCGGTCTTCTTCCGGGACGAACGCGGTACCAACTCCGGTGTTTTGGACAAAACGTGACTCCCCGATGAGCTTTTCGAGCAACTCGAGGAAGCGAGACTCGTTCAGTTGGAGCGCGTCAAGAGCGAGCTCCGTGTCCGTGGTTGTAGACGACGACATCGAAAGGGTTGTCTTTTTATTAGTATTACTCTTCCTCCTCTTTCCGTGAAGAAAACGGGAGGTGGTGTGCTTCGTGTTCTGTTTGGGGGTGAAGGCGAGAGAAAGGCGAGAGAACGAGCGCAAGGGAACCATGGAAAAGTGAGGAAATGTGATGGATTCCGCACGAGTGTGTGCTTGCTGCTTCTACTAAAACTAAAACTAAAACTAAAGTATTCAAGAAGATTAACAATACTTCGGAGGATTCAAATCGTTCCCTTTCGGCGCGTACGTGAAGACGAATTCGGTTTCAAAGTTGCCGCCGCCGGATTCATCGAACACAGCGGAAGAAGAAGAAGAAGAAGCGCTCACTATGTTCCCGTCACCATCGAGTGGAACACCGTGCGCGCCCCAGAAGCTTTTCGAACTTTTCGGGAACTGTAAACCGCGTTTACCTAACGCAAATCCTAACGCGAGTGCGGCGGAGCACTCGCTATCGCCGGCGTCGTAAACGAACGCGCACCGGACGCGTTTGCCGTTGCGAGCGAATTCGTGTCGGTCTCGCGCATTGATCGCGCGAAGATAATCGAGTAACTCGTCGTCATCCGTGTTGGCTTTGTACGCTTGGGAGATCGAGAAGGATTCGTAATCTAAAACGTCCGATAATGGGAGCGCGTCTAAGAGCGCGTGGGCAAAGTGATCGTCGTCGTCGTTCGCGTTGGCATTTTTCTTGTGCAACAGAACCGGAATGCAATCCGACCACAACGCCAACGCGATGTTTTTTGTCCAATGATTTCTCTCGTCTATGTCTTCGTCACCTTCCGCGTCGTTTGGTACGATAACCACGCAAAATGACGCTCTAAATCGCATGTCTTCTGTATCGGATACCTTGTGAATCCTCCGTAAACGCTTCGCCTCATCGTCGTCCCCTAATACGCTAATCAACGCGTGTGATTGTCTCTTCGATTTCAACTTTTCCGCTGTTTCGTCGTTTTTCCTTGCCTCGGACTCGGAAAACGCGTCTGGAATCACCACTTCTCGAAAAACGTCCGTCGTTTGCCCTCGCACGTCTCTCGACGCTCTCAAAAACAAGCAATTCGCGCAGTGCGCTCGCCAATTCGGAAACACCGCATCCATCCCTACTCTCGGCGCCACGAACACGTGATCTAACCCACCGCTCATTTGGAATCGCCCGAGTCGTTTCAACACGTCCACGTAATACCCCTCAATCGTCTTCTCGTCCAACTTCTTCTGCGTCCTCAAACACTCCGGATACGCTGGAACGAAAAAGTGCGTCGCCTCGCTCTTCTCGCTCGTTCTTAACTGCGTCGAGTACAAAAACATCCGGTGTAACAGCTGCTCTGATTCCACCCGTTCGCAATCTTTCGGGGCTAACTTTGCAATTTCGGATATCTCTCGCGACGAGTACACGTACACCTTCGTGTTTGCCAGCGAAAACTGCTTCTGTTCTTCCTCCTCTTCCTCCTCTGATTTGCTCACACTCAAACCCTCCTGTTGATTATGAGGACGATGATGAAAGCTCTCCTCTCCTCGCGCCATGCTCAGCGCGTACTCGTGAGGACTCTTTTGCAAAAACTGATGGTGCGTATGGTGCGTTCCGAACGCGTATAAAGGTTCTCGCCCGTATTCATCGTTTAAGTGTCGCCCTCGAGATGATGATTTCCCGAAGAAGAGAACTCTGAACGCGAGGGAAAAGAAGAGGAAAACGATGCAACAAATAGCACGTTTGGTGTGCTTGCGCTTCTCTCGGTGAGAGAGGGAAGTGCGCGAGAACGGGGGTTTTGGAGGCATTGTTGCGAGGCAACCAACGCGCGAGAGTATGCGCGTTGTTGTGTATATGTGTGTGTTACTTTTTATGTGCGTTTTTGAAGTGAAGATTAGATTTGTGTGTGAAGTCTTTCTCTTGACATCTTGAAGAAAGCCAGAAACTGCGCACGACGCGAACACGTCTACTCTTCGTTCTCTCTAATGTATATCTATATCTACATATACTATTCTATTCTAAATATCAATCGATCTCGATTTCATTAAATTTGACACGGTCCCCACCGATGCTCTCACCCATAGCTCGCGCGTGCGCCTCTTGGTTGTACCAGTTTTGGGCGTCGTTGACGCGCGAACGAAACTGCGCCTCGGCTTCTATCCTGCTTAGTTTCGGGATTAAGGATTTCATCTTAGAAATCCACTTGGAGACTTTTTGTAAAGCTGGATCGCCTTCATTGGCGGCATCGAACGTGTTGGCGGATACGCCACCGTTGAGGACACAATCGGCAAAGTCCCACAGGCGGACGAATTGCCAGACGTCGTCCGGGTTGTTGAACTCTGGATTGCGAGAGGAGAATAAGGCGTCGCCGACGAGTGCTCGCGCGGCGAGGTCTCTCGAACATTCAAAAGAGACTCGGAAGGCTTCGACGTCTACGCTAGCGTCCACTGGAGAAATGGTAGAGGGAAGAGGTACATCTTCCTCGCTTTCATCATCGCTTTCATCCTCACCGTTTTGTCTTTTTCTCGTCAGCGGAGGACCGCGTTCGATGCGCTTGAGGCATCCGCGAAATCCGTACAAGGCTAAACCGTCGCGAATATACGCGGAAAACGTATCACGGACTGGGAACCACCTCAAGATGAAGGTGACAGCGGGTAAAGAGCTGTCGTTGCTGACGGCATTCGCGAGCTTTTGCGATAACTTCATGGAGAATTGCTTCTTACTCGCCGCGTCGATGGTATTACACGAAGAAACGCAACGCAAGATACTTTTCACGCACGCATCAAAACACGCGCCCGAGGCATCCGAGCGCGGATCGAGTCGAATTTTGGCGATAAGTTTTATAATTTCTGCGCATCCATCTGCGTCAAACTTTTCGCTCTTCGCGTGTGTCAACGGCGCTTCATCTTGAAGGTAATTGTAATCGCACAGAGCGCGAATGGCGCTCACGACGCCCAAGACGTTGACGGAAACGTCCGGGCGCTCCTCGTACACCGTCCCTTTCGACTCTTTCTTTTTATTTTTCTTCTTGCTTCGTGTTGGTTTCACCATCAAATCGTACTCGGATGCCGGGAACGAGTCGTCGATGCCAACTTTCTTGAGCGCCTTTAAAGCGTCTTGCGACGACCAAGTTCCGGAAATTTTAGTATTAGGGGTTTCCGCGAGCGTTGTTATTTTGCTACTTTCGACATCCAACACGATGACGACATCGTCCGCCTTCTTTTTCGAGTTCTTAATTGGCGTGGAGCTGTTACGACTAACACTGCTGCGCCTCTTCTGCCTCCACGATCGCTCTGACTTTGCGACGGCTAACACCGCTTCGAACGAGGTGTTCGTGAGCGTATCCATGTTATCGCCGTACCACGATCCAATTATACTCTCCCCGCCGTTTCCTCGCTGCCGTTCGTTTTCGTACAGCGCGAAAATCAAAGCATCTCTCGCCGCAAAAACAATCTCTTTATTCTTCGAAGTGTGTGTTATTACGTTTAACAACCATGGAAAAAGTGCATTCGGATCGTCGCACATTTTCCTCTTCTCGGCGTATCTCAACCACCTTCCCAACAAAAGTTCCGCGCATAAATTCATGTGTTCGCTCCTGTTCTCCGCTCGTTGCATAAACGCTTTACACACCGGACCATCCGGAAATAACTCAAACGGCTTCTCTTCAAAATTCTCAATCTCGTAAACTCCTCCACCTTCCACATTCGCCGTACTTTTCTTCATCAGCGCTTTACTCGCAATCGTCTTCATCCTCCCCTTCGGCTCCGGCCTCATGTCCAACTCTTGATGCAACTTATCCGCCTTCTCCTTGTCAAGAGCTTGTTTGAATAACTTATCCGTTTCCTTATCCTCTTCCTCGTACATTTCCTCCACCTCTTCATCCTCTTTCTCTTGTTGCTCGTGCTTCGCAACCATGCTCTCCTCCATCTCGCGTTGCTTCATCTCCTTCTCGTGTTCCTCCGCGTTCTTCTTAAGCAGCTCGGCGAAAGTGAGTTGCTTCTTGCTCTTATTATTTAGTCGCTTCGTACTGTTCGTGTTTTCATCTCCAGACACCTTTTCGTCGTCGTTCGAACCACCACTATCACCACCGCTCTTTCGTTTCCGAGTCGAACCGTTCCCGTGATCCATTTTCATCTTCGCTTCGACCTTTTCGAACGTATCTTTATTGTTCGAGAAGAGCAATTTCAAGGACGCATCATTTTCCGACTCGCTCTCTTCTTCGTTTCGTTTTATTCCTGTTTTTTTCTCCCTCTTCTTCTTCCGAATCGTCGTCGCGTCGTCCTCGCTGTTGCTAATCGCGCCAGACGTCGTCGGCGTCTCCTCCACGTTCTCTCTTTCCTCGTGAACGTCAATCTTCTTCTTCGTCTTTTCGTCCGATTTTCGTACCGTCGTCGTATTTTTCTTCCTCCTCGAATTGAACAACAAATCCTCCTCCAAATCGGAACTCTCGCTCAAACCGTCCGGAAGTTCGTCTAACTGCATTTTTGTCTTCTTTTTTGCCTTGGAAACCATTCTTTTCACCTCCTCCGATCAAAAGCGCGCGCTACTGCTAATGAGGTATTCGCGAGCGATTTTTAAAAATTTGTTTTTCTCGTGTGGGAATTTAATTGGACACCACCAGAGCAAAAAAAAAACCACTGCCTTGTTTTGGATAAAGCGAGAGACGACACAACTACAAAAGAGCGACACAGATGTTCAGACACGCCTCGTGCACTTCTCAAAAGATGTTCCTTTTTGGAAACGTTCCTAACAACGTCGCTGCTTTTTCTGCTCGCGCTACTCGGAGCAAGAGCAGCACTACCACTGCTTTTCACGCGAGGAAGACGACGATCGTTGTCAGAGCGATGTCTGCGGATGCCGGTCCGAGGGATTTGATCGATTTAAGAGTGGGAAAAGTGACGAAATGTACGGTGCATCCAGACGCGGATAAACTGTACGTCGAAGAGATTGATTTACGAGAAGCGGAAGGGCCGAGGACGATTTGCAGCGGGTTAGTTCCGTTCATGAAAGAAGAAGATATCTTGGGGAAAAACGTGATTGTGGTGGCGAATTTGAAGGCGAGGAATATGCAAGGGGTGAAGTCGCACGGCATGTTATTAGCGGCCTCGAACGAGACGCACGATAAGGTGGAGTTGTTAGTTGCGCCGGAAAATGCAAAGTTAGGGTCGCGAGTTGTTTTCGGCGACGCGGCGTTTAACGGTGAACCGGCGAGCGCGAACCAGGTGCAAAAGAAGAAGTATTGGGAGGCGTTTGGACCGGAGTTAGTTACGAACGGGGAGATGGAAGCGAGTTGGAAGGAAGACGGGGCTGTCATGCGCGTAGAGTTGGAGGGTGAAGAAGGCGACGAAGGCCCGACGTTTGGGTCTGTCAAGTGTGAGTCGTTGACGAACGCCTTGGTCGGTTAAAAGAAGTATTTCGAGGAGCGCCGCCAAGCAGTAGGTGATTCGCTTTCGCGAGTCGGCGACGCTTTGATGACTTTTAGGAACAACAACAATAACAACAAGAAAATATCCGCGCGAAATACAAGATCAGTGTAGTGTTACCGCTCTTTCCCTCTATATAATCAAATCAAACCGCACGTTATGCACACTCTACATACTACTAAACTTTGGGCGCGAAACACCAACTTACTTTACCCCGGCCCAACTTTTGGAATGTCGTGATGTTCGCTCAATCTCCCCAACTTTTCGTTAAACAGCCTCACCTTATCCTTGTGACTTAACTCCGCGTGCTCCAATATTCTCTTCTTGCGTTGTTGTCGACTTCGTTCCTCGTGCGCTTTTTCCGCGTCCGTTCTCGTGTCCAACTTGTTGTTGTTCTCGTCCTCCTTCTTTTCCCGACTGCTTGTCCGCTTCTGAAAATGCTCGTCGTCGTCTGAATCGTCGTCTTCGTTCAACTCGACGTATTTTCGCTTCCTCGTCTCGTCGTCATCCTTTTTCTTCTTCTTCTTCTTTTTCTTTTTCTTCTTCTCCCTTTTCTCTATCGCGGCGCCTTTCAGTTTCAGCTTGCCGCCAACCACGTTCTCGAATCCCATCTTGTGCGGTTCGTGACACGTTCTTCCGGAGACCAAAGGGCTAAACCCTACACCCTAAATTACAAAAGAAAGAAGAAAAAATTCGACGCCTTCTTGATCCGTTCTCTCTCTCTCTCTCTCTTCATCACTTTCCACACGCGCTTTCACGCAACAAAAGCGCACACAAAAAAAATAAAGGAGTAAAATGACTTCCAGCGGCATCGAGCTGCGCATCGGGAACAAGTACCGCGTCGGGCGAAAGATAGGAAGCGGGTCTTTCGGGGATATATATTTAGGTGAGAAGAGAAAGAGAAAGAGATTTTTTTTTTTTTCCCAAGCCAAAGCTTGTGTGTTTTGTTGGTTTTTGTCTACACCGCACGAGAGTCTGTTCGCGTAACGAAAAGAAACGCATCGTCAACCTTTACCTACGCGTGCGACGACGGATGATGCGAATTGATTTCGCCCTCGACCGATCCAAAATACGATGAATAATATACTGACGACTCTTTCTTTCGCACAGGAACGCACATACAAACGGACGAGGAAGTTGGAATTAAGCTGGTACGGATTTCGCGTTCAATTTGCTCGTTTTCTCTCTCGCGCTCGCGTTCCGTCGTTTCGGGCCACGAAATCACATTTTTGCGGAGAAGGAAACACAACCTCTTCTCTCGTCGCGGAAACGTTCTTATCTGGTCATCTTTCGTTGTTTTTGTTCGATCGGGGACGAGAGGATCGAACGAACGATGGATTCTTTTGTTCTCTGACGTAATATCTCTTCCGTGCTTATTATCACATCGTGCGCGCGCGTGCAAAACACAAAAACAGGAATCGTGCAAAAGCAGACATCCGCAACTTTTACTCTACGAATCGAAACTCTACAAAATCTTGCAAGGCGGCACCGGCATCCCGAACGTGCGATGGTACGGCGTGGAAGGTGAATATAACATCATGGTCATGGATCTGTTAGGTCCATCGTTAGAGGATTTGTTTAATTTTTGTAACCGGAAGTTATCGCTGAAGACGGTTTTAATGTTGGCGGACCAACTGGTTTCGAGAATCGAATACGTGCACTCGAAGTCGTTTATTCATCGAGATATTAAACCGGATAACTTTTTGATGGGGTTAGGGAAACGCGCGAATCAGGTGAACATAATCGATTTCGGTTTGGCGAAAAAGTATCGCGATCCAAAAACGCACATGCACATACCGTACCGCGAGAATAAAAACTTAACCGGCACCGCGAGGTACGCCTCGATCAACACGCACGTCGGCGTAGAGCAAAGTCGAAGGGACGATTTAGAATCGCTCGGGTATGTTTTGATGTATTTTTTGCGAGGATCGTTGCCGTGGCAAGGTTTGAAAGCGCATACGAAGAAAATGAAGTACGAAAAGATTAGCGATAAGAAGATGACGACGCCGATTGAGATTTTATGTAAAGGTTTCCCTCCGGAGTTTGTGTCGTACTTCCAAGTCGTTCGATCGCTGCGATTTGAAGATAAGCCGGATTACTCGTTTTTACGCAAATTATTCCGAGATTTGTTTATTCGAGAAGGGTATCAGTACGATTACGTGTTCGATTGGACGATATTAAAGTATCAGCAAACGCAACAGTTATCGAGAGGTATTAGCAACAACGCGAACAACACGACGACGAACAACGAAACCGGGGGTGGTCAAACGACGCAAAGAGACGCGGTGGGGAGATCGAGCGGCGGAGCTGGAATAGATAAATCCAAAGATCCAAACTGGCGATCGGATTCTAAGGCTGTCAACACGGGGTCGCGAGCTGATAAAACCAGATCGGGTGATAAAGATTTGACGGCGAAAGAGGACGCCAAGGCGAAATCTTCCTCAAGAGATCGAGGCGCCAGTTCTCGGAACAGGCGGGAATAAAAATTTTACGACGAGTTGTATTAGTAGAGTATTTTATAGTAGATAATTGCATGCGAAGAAGTAACAATAATAGCGAACCGGGGATGAAGAGATAGACGGAGAGAAAGAGAGAGACAGAGAGACGTAGAGAGGTGCCAAGTTGTTTGATACATGTTATACGTTATATAAAATGAAATGTAAGCACCCCCGAAAAAAGCAGGATCTACTGCGAAAGATTTCTTCTTCTTCACCGCACTCTTTCCGCGCGCAAAGAAGGAACAACAACAACAACAACAACAACAACAAAAAGAACAACAAAAGAAACATTACGTGCAACAATGACCAGCGAAACGTCTCAAGACAACCACGATTTTACCAACAATAACAGTTTCATCGCCGGCACGCAGTTCACTCGGACCAAAACCGTCTCGTTACTGGAGCAAATGAAAGAAAACGAACGAGAAGAAAAGATTGACAATTTGTTCGACAGCGGCGAGTTTTTAAAGACGAAAGACGACGACAACGAGGAAGACGACGACGTGGAAAGATTGCTGAACGTTTTCGGCGAGGCGCTAAAAAAAGGCGACGAGGAAGAAGACGAAGAAGAAGACGAAGAAGAAGAAAAGAAGAAGAAAGAGGAGGAGGATTTTCGGCAAATTTTCGATGTCGATGGAAAGAACAGCTCCGGACGGTTGATTTTGAAAGTCGCGCCGAGCGACGGTTGGACGGAAGGGATGAAACAAAAAGTTTCGAAGGACGCGCGAGACGTGAGCAAATGGGACCAGAGAGAATTGGAAGTGCCGATAAAATTAGCCGAGCGTTTGCAAGAGTACCAGAGAGATGGCGTGCGGTTTTTGCACGGGTTATACGCGCGAAATCTTGGCGGTTTGTTAGCGGACGAGATGGGTTTGGGGAAGACCGTGCAGGTCGTGGCGTTCACGACGGCGTGCTTGACGGCGAAGATACCAAGGGGTGGGTTTGGCGGTGAAGGCAATGGGAGGAGGATGGTGAAAGGTGGAGTGTTGATGAGAACGACGAAGAAGAGCATTTGGCAAGACGATTCAGGCGAGGAGGAGGAGGAGGAGGATTTGAAAAAGAGCGCGAATGACAAAGAAGACGACGACGAAGAGGAACGCGCAGAAGAAGGAGGAGAAGAAGAAGAAGAAGAAGAAGTGATAGATATGGAGGAAACGAGGTATGACAAATGGGGTAAGCGTGAAGTACTCTCCGAAGAAGAGGCAAAGAGGAGAGGCGTCAACTCGAACAATCGAAGACCGATTTTAATCATCGTTCCGGCGACGTTGATTGATAACTGGAAGAACGAGTTTGAAAAGTGGGGCGAGGCTATCGGTGACGACGAAATATGGGACGTCAATGTAGCAGTTGCGCACGGGAATAACAGAGAGGTGGTGTACGACGACATTGAGAACCATCGCGGTGTGGACGTGGTGATCACGACGGTAAACATCATCTCCAGAGATATCCAATCAAATCCAGATTTTAACATTTGGACGAACACCAACTGGGATTTTTGCGTCATCGATGAAATGCACAATTCGATGAAGAACCCGAAGACGCAATCGTCTAAAGCAATGCGCCAAATGAAATGTCAAAAATTTGGCTTAACTGGGACGCCTTATCAAAATAAAGCCGAGGAATTGCACACGATATTTGATGCATTGAATTCGAACTGTATTGGTTCGTTATCTCATTTCAAATCGTATTACGAGAGACCGATGCACAAAGCGCGAAGCGCATCAGCGAGTGCATACGAAATTGGACTCGGCAGAAAACGCGCGATGCAGTTGAATGGTTTACTGAGCATTTATATGCTGAAGAGAGAGAAGAAGCGCGTCTTGAAAGCGGGGACGATGAAGAAAAAGACAGAGAAAGTCGTATTTTGTGATTTGGCTCCAGCACAAAGAAGAGCGTACGAACGCATCCGCGAATCGACGAGTGTACAGTTGATATTGAATAAAGATAGTCCATGCGATTGTGGAAGTGGTGAGAAAAGGAACAAGTGTTGTTATCCTGCTAATGGCTTGAACGACGATGATGGGGACGAGATGTGGTGTGCTTACGGACCGCACAATAGACACGGACGGACATGTCCGATGTGCGTCGGATTCGCGTGCGTTTTTGCCTGTCGCAACGTCTCGAACCATCTCGAGCTTTTAAAACCGTTTGATTTACCCCCAAACCCGAAAGAAGAAGATGTGGCAAAGTTCAAACGCGCGCAAGCGGTGGCTAAAGTTGCTCTCGGCGACGAGCTCGATGCGCTCGGGGGATTGCGACCGCAACAAAACTTTCTCGCCGCTTCAAACTTTGACCATTGCGGTAAAATGAAAACGCTCAGTATTTTACTCGAGCGGTTTTACAAGAGAAACGATAAAGTTGTTTTGTTTTCGTATTCCGTTCGGTTGCTAAACGTGATGAATGAATTCGTCAAGCGCAGGGGATATGTACACGTACGATTAGATGGCGGCACGCCGGTGAAAGAGCGTCAAAAAATTGTCGACGATTTTAACAAACGGGGCAGTTGTTTCTTGTTTCTCATGTCCTCCGAAGCCGGCGGTGTCGGCCTTAACGTCGCCTCGGCGAATAAAGTGATCATTTTTGATCCGGCTTGGAATCCTGCGAAAGATTTGCAGTCGCAAGATCGCGTGTACAGGTTGGGCAACAAGCGCAACGTGGAAGTGTACAGATTAATTTCCGCCGGTACTCTAGAAGAGCTCGTGTATTCTCGTCAGATTTATAAACTGCAAATGGGATCGACCATGACGGATGGCAAGATGGAACGACGAATCTTCGAAGGCATCCAAGGTGACAAAACGAAGAAAGGCGAGTTGTGGGGCATCGTGAACTTGCTCAGACTGAACATGGCGGGAAAGGTTGAGGTTCGCGAAAAAGTAGAAGAAGAGAAACGGAAAGACGAAGAAGAGGACATCATCAAAGAGGAAGGGCACCAAGGCGAAGACGGATTTAACTTTAGAGTTGCGAAAGGTTTAGATCAAGACCAAGCTCGTGATATCGGTAACGCTTTAGAAGAGGAACGGGAAGCGGCAGCGAAGCGAGGCGAGAACATCTTCGAAGGCTTGCTCAACGAGGAGGAGGAGGAGAACGACAACAACGAGAAGAACCTCCAAGCGTTGCACACCATGGACCATAACAAGATCTTCGGCGTGAGCGAAAAAGAGAAGAAGCGCATTGAGGACGCCGAGAGAGCTTCGAAGAACGAAAAGCTATTAAGCCGCCTCGCTAAGAAGAGGAAAGAGGCGGAAGCGGCAAATAAGGAAGGCGGCCAACGAGGAGGATTCTCCATCAGAAACCGAAAGAAGAACGCGCTCGATCCGCACGAACACGCGGTACAAGACATCGCTTTACGCGCGATGGCAAAATACAACAACGTTTCTGAACTTGATTTTGCCAAGCACTTCTTATCTATAAAGAACGAAGAGGACGCGCAATACGCGCTAATGCGGAACGTGGAAGGCTTAAGAAGCGAGATGGATGATTTCGACGACGACAACGAAGAAGAAAATTAAATTTTAGGGGTGTTTTACACTCGCGGTACAAAAAAAAACAGAATAGAACGCGCATGTCAATGCAGCGCGTTGGCAGCAGCAACATCATTTTTAGGAGCGATAGTGACAAAGTGTTGAACAAACACTTCATCGATTGTAAATTTACGACGCAGCATTATCAAAAGAATTCGCGTATTAAATATACATTGACATCAAAATCAGAAAACCTCTCGCAGTAGCCGAGCGCAGACTTCTTTATCCATCCCCATGACTCCATCTTCGCTCCCATCAATCTTCGTCACGAACGGCCTCACTTTCTCGTGTTCTACCATCAGACCTCCCGCACACCACATGACCTCGCCTTCATTGATCAAAAAATCCATCGCCTCCTCCGAGATCTCCTTAAAATGAATCGTGCACACGTCCACGGAACTCGCCGACGCGCCCGTCGCCACGTCCGTCACTCTGATCGAACCAACCGTCGAGCACGGATTATTCTCCTTATACGACCGCATAAAGATCCTCGCTTCTTCCTCTGTCTCTGGTTTCTCGCGTATTTTACCGTCAAAAACCACCACTTGATCGCACGTGATTAACAGCGTCCTTCTCTTCTCTTTCGCTCCTTCCTCTTCCTCAGCCTTCCGGATTCGTTCCAAAATCGCCTCGGCTTTTGCTCTCGCCAACGCTTCCACCAACCGCGAAGGATCCTCGAATCGAATCGCTTTTTCGTCTATATCCGCCGATATCGTCGCGTATTCAATCTTCATCTCCTTCAAGATTTGTTTTCTCGTCGCCGATTTGCTCCCTAAAATCACCCGGATATTTTCTTTCCTCAACCTTTCCCCAACATCATCCATTGTATTGGACGAACAAGACGCCGTTTCGCCGCTGATGCTTCTCGTGAAAGCTTTTCTCCCTCTCGTCAAAGAAGAAGAACGAGATAAAGAACGAAAACCACAGTGAGTAGAGAGAAAGAAAGCGACGCTAAAACGACGCGAGGAGAGCGAAACTAAGCGCATGTGATTATGTGGAAAAATGAAGCAATGAAATCACTCCTACTACTATAACACAACGCTACACGCTACGAGTCTATCTACCCCGAGAACTACGACCACACTCCGCGAAAAATGAAGAATTACCGAGGACTTTCCTCATCCTTATCCTCGTTATTGTTGTGAACGCTGACACCACCACTCTCTTTCTCCTCGGGCTTTTCCAGGAGGTCCCGGTACCTCTTCCTCCACGAAACTTCCGCCTCGTTCGGATCCATGATTTGCCACGCCTGCGCGAACGCGCGCGCCTCTCTTGCCTCCTCTCTCGTGTTTTCTTCTTCGTTTTCTTTCGTTTTCGTCAAGAAGTGTTCGCATTTGGTTTTCAGCGAGGATAAAAATTGTCCTTTCTTCTTCTTCTTCGTCTCGATGTCTTCGATGTCGTTCTCGCTTTTCGAACCACTTTTGCTCCTTCTTGTCGGGAGTGGTTTCCCGGTGTGATTTTCAATCGATTTATAAAAGTCCTCCCAAAACTCTTCGCAGTTGTCCATCTCGCCGTATCGGTAGTATCGAGTCAGTTGGAATCTCGGCGCTGTGATGTTTTTCGTCGCGTTAGAGAGAGAGAGAGAGAGAAAACATCGGTCAGTCGTGCACTCAAAGCAGAGAGAGAAAAAAGAGCGGAGAACGAAACGCACAGTAACACTCCCAGATTTTCCCGAACGCGAGTCCAACCGTTTCTTGTTGTTGTTCTCCTCGATGATTTTCGGTCGCAGAAGTAGTACTCCCAACAGTTCGTCTGGATTCGTTCGATTCTTCGTCTTTGCTATTCTTCTTCTCAGCGCCACCGAAAGGAAAGGCAAAAGAAACGGGCATATCTTTACCAGCAAAAGAGGTGATTTTTCCCCGCGATGTGACGTTATAAAGAAGAACGCGCATTTATTCACACGCACACAGCACACACTCTCGCGAAAGAAGAATGGCAACCCACGCAGTTCACGGATTTTGCGCTTCTGTCGCTGCGTTCACGTCGTCGACTTCGAGAGGGAGGAAAGTTCGTTCTTTGTCTTCTTCTTCTTCTTTGAACGACAATGGGAACATCACGTGGTCCGTGACACGTCGTTTTCCCCGGGGGCGTATCTTCTCGAAGACGACGACGAGGAAGAACAACAACGGCGCAGTCGCGGAACCGAGCGGGGATGTCGAGCTTGACTTCGGCGCGCTCTCGAGCGAGTCCGTGTGGATAAACCCAGCGAATAACGAAAACTATACGCTCCAAACGCAAATCTTAAAACTCACCCACGACACGACGGTTATCCGCTCCTTAGACTGGGACCGGGACAGATTCGATATCGAATTCGGCTTAGAGAAAGGCACCACGTATAACTCGTACGTAATCAAAGGCACAGAAAAAACAGTTTTAATCGATGCGAGTCACGAGAAATTCGAACAGTTATACATGGATTCCTTAGCTTCGGTGGTTGGAAACGACGATTTGAGTTCGATCGATTACGTCGTGTGTTCGCACACGGAACCGGACCACTCCGGATTGATCGGCAAAGTGTTGGAACGAGCGCCGAACGCGACCGTGGTCGGGACGAAAGTGTGTTTGGCGTTTTTGGATAACTTGGTGCAAAAGGAGTTCAACAAGTTAGTGGTGAAAGGTGGAGACGTGCTCGAATTAGGCGACGGGAGGCAGTTGAAATTTGTTCCGGCGCCGAATCTTCACTGGCCGGATACCATGTTCAGTTACGACACGGAGAGCGAGTTCGTGTACACGTGCGACGCGTTTGGCGCGCATTACTGCACAAAGGACGTCTTCGACGAAGAGTTACCGAAACTCATGCCGCATTTTAGTTTTTACTACGAGTGTTTGATGAAACCAAACGCGCGATCGGTGTTGACGGCTTTGAGGAAGTGCGAGGCTGACGGAGTGAAGTTGTCCACGGTGTGCACCGGACACGGGCCAATTTTACAACGCAACTCAGAAGAACTCATCGGGGACTATAAAAAGTGGTCCGAGAAAGCTTTGGAGAAAGCGAAATCGTCCGTGGTTGTTTTTTATACCGCGGATTACGGGTTTAGCGATCGATTGTCGCAATCAATCGCCAGAGGTGTGGTGAAAACCGATTGCGAAGTGGCGATGTTGGATTTGTCCACCTGCGACGCGCAGCAAATCGTCGAGGAGGTTGGTCGTGCGAGCGGTATCGTTTTGTTAGCGCCGCCGAACGCGAAGGAGGAGATACAAGATAACGTAGGCGTTTTAATAGGCGCGGTGAAGCCAGGGAAGCAAAAGATTTTGGTGTGCGAGAGTTACGGCGGCGACGACGAACCGGTGGACCCGTTGATGCGTAAATTCGCCGAGATTGGTTTGCAAGAATCGCAGTCGCCGTTGAAGTGCCAGTCGTCGCCGACAGAAGGGACGTACCAGTTGTACGAGGAAGCTGGGACGGATTTGGGTCAGTTGTTGACGCAAAAAGAAAAGTTGAAGGAGATGAAATCGAGCATGTCCGCGGACGTCGCGAGAGCGTTGGGGAGAGTCTCCGGCGGATTGTACATTGTCACCGCGGTGCAAGGGACCGCGAAATCTGCCATGGTCGCCTCTTGGATCGCGCAAGCGTCGTTCGAACCCTTAGGATTTACCATTGCCGTCGCGAAAGATCGTGCGATTGAATCCTTGATGCAAGTCGGCGATAGTTTTGTTTTGAACTGCTTAGGCGAAGACGGTTTCGAAGCGCCGATGAAACACTTCTTGAAACGTTTCCCTCCCGGCGCGGATCGATTCGAAGGCGTGGATTGGAAACCGGCACCGTGCGGATCGCCGATTTTAGCCGACGCCGTGAGTTACGTGGAGTGTAAAGTCGTTTCCAGAATGGACGCGAACGATCACTGGGTGATTTATAGCGAAGCCATCGACGGCGGCGTGTTCAACAAAGACGCGAAAACGGCGTCGCACTTTAGAAAAGTTGCCACGTATTATTAAAAAAATGTACATCACAACAAAGTATATATCCTCTCTCCATCGCTCTCTTCTCCTCACAGATTAATCGTCCCGGCGTACCAACTCGACCTTTTCCTGTCCTTCTCCTTCTTCAAACCGGCGTCGTCCAGAACGCTCTTCGTCGCGCCGACGACCAGCGTGCTCGTCCGCGCCGTCCCGATCGACATCGCCGGCGTCGGCGGCCGTTCCGAAATCTGCGGTAGAATCGCCGCGCACGTAATCGCCACCGCCGTGAGCGTGCGCAACAAAATATTCTGTTTGCGCTCTTTCGACGGGATCGCCATCGTCGTCAGTTTCTTCGACAAGGCTTTGTCGAAGGACTTTTCAACCTCTTTTTCCTTTGAGGTTTTGCTCTCATCATCTCTCGTCCTCTCGTCTTTTTCCTCGTCGTTGTTTTTACTCTCGATTCTGCTCGTTCTTTCCGTTTGTCTTCTTCTCATTAACGACGATGAACTTGTCGTTCGGCCGCTGAAGGATGCCGCCGAGACGGAGTTTCTTCTGTCTCGCGCGGACGATGATTGTTCTCGGAAAGGTCCAATTGCACTAACGGAAATTACATCGGAGGAGGAACGATGGGTGTGGCGCGGTGCGTTTTTATGCGCGTGTCTTTTCGTCACACTTCCGAGGAAGCAAGATGTCGACGAATACGTCGCCATGGAGTGAGAAGAACGCATGACAGAGAGAGACAGAGTATGTTTTTACCCCGCGCGTTAAAAGGTGTGAAGTGTTTTTTCTTTTGGGGGAAGTGACACGTAAGGAAAAAACAACACAAAAAGAGGGAGAGGAAAAGTACAGTCAGAGGGGACGAATTCTTTCGTAATCTCTTTCAGGCAGCACGAAAGAGGAGAAAAGAGATCTTTTTTGTTGGCTGTTTTGTATGAAAAGGAAAGCGAAAGCTGTTGCGCGTTTTGTAAAAATAACGTGTCTCTTTTGTACGTTTTCCGATATGGTAATACAACGGGATGTGAATGTAAGAATCCCTCAACAAAACTACTCTCTTTCTCATTCTCTTTCTCTTTGTGTGTGTGTGTGTGTATATATATATACAATATCAACCTGTGTGTATCTCTTTTCTGACGCGTATTCGTGCGTGATATTTTTCCTCCTTTTTTTAACTGACGGTGCGGCCAAACGCGACCGCGGAGATGTAGAGATTTTTCGCCCACTTTTCCTTGACGTGCGTTCGTGGAAACGCGGACGTTCTCAGCGTCTCTTGCGTCTCGTCTCCTGGTCGTCGACGAGGGATGGACAAAACGAACGCGGCTTGGTCCGGAGTGGCCGCGCAACACGTGATTCTGAAACCGCAATCCCATCTGCGGTGGATGCCTTCGGACGGGTACATGTAATCCAACTCCGCACACTGATCTACTAAACCGGCATTTCTGGACATGCAAATAGCCCATCTCGTAGCACATGTGGCCATGGAAGTCACGTAAAACCCTTCCTTCCATTTTTTGTTTATCCATTTAAACGGGAACGAGTCGGAAACTTTGTATGATTGTTGCGTGTACGGCGTGCCCTTGGACATGATGACCAAAGCGGACCCGGTCGTCGATCCAGCCAAAGAGGTGATGTAATAGCCATCGTCCCATTGCTCCAAAATCCATTCTTTCGGTAAGAACTGCGTGCTCAAATTCCACATTTGCGCGGAATACCCGGTCCCGGCGTCCATGATTAACGCCCACAACTCTTGCGCGCAAGACACCGAACTGACGAATAAACCGTCGTCGTTGCCTTTTTCAATGTGTTGCTCCACTCTCGAGTTGGCCACGTTGTAGTGATATCTTTGTTTCATCGGTTTGTGCGCGTTGTAAATGGTGATCCACTGTTGCGCCGGAATTCCAATTCTAACCTTCTTCTTCGCCGCTCCTTTATCGTCTTCTTCCAAGTTGCCCATATCCGTCGCTTTTCGTTTCATTCCAACTTTCTTCGCGCCGTCCGTGCTAATCGGTCGTCTCCCTGGTGGACCACACAACGGTTCGAACAACGCCGCCATCGCCGCGTATTTCGGTTCCTCGTCAAATTTCAAGTTAATCACCGCCTCCATGAACTGTCTGTACGCCGGCGGCGAATACCGACACAAACTCTCCGCGCACGTCGCCATCTTCTTCTTACACACCAAAAAGCCTTTGTTATCGCCTTGATAGCCTTGCCACGGCAATCTCCCTTTCAACAAAAACAGCAAAGTGTACGCCAAACTCTCCAAATCGTCTCTTCTCGACGCCGTTCTCCCCAAATGCGCGTGCACGCTCGCGTATCTCACCGTCCCTCGAAACACGTCCGGCCTTTGGTCGTAATCGACGTGTGCCGCGCACACCGGATCTCTCCATCTCGTCGCTAAACCTAAATCAACCAAATACAGCTTCTTCTCCGTCGGCGTCCCCGGTGGTCCGAGTAAAAAGTTCTCCGGCTTAATATCCCCGTGCACGAACCCTTGTCTGTGAAAATTCTCCAAAATTGCCAGCGCTTCCACCGCGATGCACGAAACCATCTCTTGCGACATCGATTGTCCGCACGTGTTCCATTTATCCCACAACGAAGGCCCAAGTAAATCCATAACCATCACGTACCATTCCCCTTGCCTCCCTTTAAAATGTACTTTCGGAACGCCTAAAATTCCGCCTAAAGAATTATACACCGACCACTCGTACGGCGGTCCGTAGTTGCACCCTTTGCTCGATCGGTGCTCGAATTTCAAGGCGATTTCGTTCGCTCCAGGACCGATGTGTTCGTTCGCGCCTTTCGCCGTCGACGTCGTCGCTCTTCTCCCAACGTACACTTGGCCGAAACCGCCTTTCCCGAGTTTCCTTTCCACGATGTATACCGGTGAGCCGCCGACTTGTGTCTGTTTTACGTTTAAGAGAGAAGTTTAAGATCAGATTCCGTCGACGCGCTAAAGTGCGGTGCGCTTTCATCGAAACATCGCCGCCTTTCGCGAAAGAAAGAGAATCAGAGAGAGAGAGAAACGAAACAAAACTTTGAGAGCATAAAAGAAGCGCACCTTCTCTGGAACTGGCGCGGAGGCGCCGTCTTCGTCCGCTTCCGCGTTTTCGCGATCGTCCGTCGGTTCTTCGACCATCTTTTCTCTCGTTATTCAAACGTGTTTTGATTTGATCGATGACTTTACGGAAAGAAAGAAAGTAAAAAGAAAGAGTAGTTTTCGAAAAGAGACTGCGCGACGCCGAGTGATGCGCGAAAAGAGTCGATTCGTTTACGACGCGCGTGGTGTTTGAGCGCGTTTTTAAGCGCGTTTTTCACGTTTGTCGTTTTGTGTGAAGAGAAAAAGAGCAGATTTTGAGTAAAAGAAGGAAAGAAGGAATTCTGAGATTTTTAGTAAACACACACGCAACAAAGAGCAACAAAAACTCTTTCTCGCTCGAGGAAGTAGTACTGTTCAGATGATGATTTGCTACTCTTTTACATAAAACTGCTCAAATCGGTGATGGCACCACCGCAGACTTCGACGACGACGCACCCGTTCGTGTTCATATCGTTCTGCATCTCGCGAATTTTCCCTTCGTACGAGAGCGCTAAACACGCGCCGCACGCCGGTTCGACGAGCGCTCGGTGGTGGTTGGCGAAGTTTTTACACGCGTCGATCGCTTGGTCGTCGGTGACGGTGGTGGAGTGAATTCGGGGGGACTTGCCTTCGCGTTTCCATTGTTTGGTTAAATCGAACGCGGATGGAGAGACTTGGGCGGCGCCGAGGGATTTGGCGACGGAGGTGATCGCCGGCAAAGTGACAAGCTCGTTTTTTTGGACGGATTGGTACAACGAGTCGCATCCGACGGTTTCGCTGACGACGACGTCGGTTTTCGCCCAACCGACTTCGCGTAAACCTTGCGCGATGCCTAGAAGTAAACCGCCGCCACCGACGCAGGTGCATATAAAACTCGGCGGGACGGTTTCGCCGGCGTCTCGTAACTGCGCGCACATCTCGTGCACCAGCGTCGCGTGTCCGGTCCACGTGTCTTCGCCTTCAAACGGGTGCGCGAAAAACGCGTCTTCCTCCGCGGCAATCTTTTCCGCGAGCTCGTTCGCTTCCGACCATTGTTTCCCGTGCACGATCACTTTCGCTTCGTACGATTCCAACCGGTCTCGAATAAACTCAGGCGTCGTCTCCGGAACCACCACGGTCGTCTTCGCGCCCAATTTGGATCCGCTATACGCCACCGCCAAACCCGCGTTCCCGCCGCTGCTCGAAACGAACGTCTTCTTTCCATCCAATAGTAATGCCTTCTGACACGCGTACCCTAACCCTCTCAGTTTAAACGACCCGGACGGTTGACAGTTGTCCATCTTGATGTACGTTTTCCGTTCGTTTCTTTCCGAGAGCGGTTGCGAATAAATCAAAGGCGTGGACACGTGCAACGGCCCTGAAGTCGAGAGAAAACCACCACTCTTTTGTTGTTGTTGAAAGGTTTGTGGCAACATCGTCCCTCGAGGACCGAAATTGAACCACTCCAACTTGAGTTGTTCGTCAAAAGCGGAGGAGGAAGAGGAGGCTCGAACGTCATCGTTTCTTCGTCTTTGTTTCTTCGGATGACGATTCTTCTTTAACAACTTCGTCCTCGAATAATCGGAAGAAGAAGAAGAAGAACAAAAAGAAGAAGAAGAAGAAGAAGCCGTTGATCGAAACGACGACGACATGAGTATCTCTTATTACTAACTCTCTCTCTCTGCTGCTATGGTTGTATTGCTATTAAATATTTCTATCGTGCTATTTTAAATGCCGCCCCTTAATGAAGCTCCTCTCTAATAGGACTAATAGTACTACTCAAAGTATTCTTCTTCTTCCTCTTCCTGAGTTTCGCCGCGTGGTTACTCTTGTGTCGAACAGCCACGCCTTTACTCTCGAAATACTTCGCCAATTTCACCTTCGATATGCATTTCATCCGCAAACCGTTCTGGCAAAGGGTCTTGACCTCGTCCAAGTCGAGCGGTTCCATGCGCAAGATGGAAGCGTACACGTCGCGAGAGGATCTGAGAAAGGCGGTGAGTTTGGCGTCGAGCGCTCGCTCGTCCGTCTCATCTTCTTGTTCTTTTTCTTCTTCTTCTTCTTCGTCCGTTCTCGGTGTTCTTTCTCCTCCTCCTCTTAAAGTACTCGTCGTTGCGTTCTTCCGTTTCTTTGTCGCCATCCCGACGCCGACGGCGTTCGTTGCGTTGTTGTTGTTGCACGCGTTCTGATCCCGTTGACTTAAACTCAACAACTCCTCCTCCAACCGCTGCGAATACGCCGCCCCGTCGCCTCTCTCCACCATCTTCTCCGTCCAAATGTTCATCAAACAATCAATCATAGCCGTTCGTGAACCGAGTCGTTTCATACCAAACTTCGCCAACTCTTTCGCGAGCTCTTGGTCGGTTTTCGTGGAGTAATCCGGAGGCGACGAGAGAGGCGCTCCTAATCCTCCTCCTTTTCCTCCTCCTCGCCCTCTTTGCGCGTCGTCGTCGTCTTCCTCGTCGTCGAAATCGTTTCGCAGAAAAGAACTCTCCTCCAAAGGTGTTGGTTCCGCCTCCAAAGTCTGTTGGTCTTCTTCTTCTCTTTGTGATTGCTTTTCCTCGCACCTCTTCTCCGCCGCTCTTTTCAATAACCGCCACGCCAGCGGTTGCGGTTCTTCTTCTTCTTCTTCTTCTTCTTTCTCTTCCTCTTCTCGCGTCAAGTCGATCGGCGCCGAGGAAGAAGACAACAAACTCTTCTCCTCCACCTCTTCTTTGTCTTCTTCTTCTTCTTCTTCACCCGATGAAGACACTTCCCCGGGGAGCAGTAAAAAACCTCGCTCGTCCCTGCAAACAAACAAACGATTATAACGCGTCCTTAGTCTCGGTTTTCAGAGAGAGAGAGAGAGAGAGAGAGAGAGAGAGAGAATGCGCGAAGAAAGAGCACATCGCGTGCACACGATGATGCGTAAAACCAAAAACGGGGAAGAAGACAAACAAATAAATCTCACACTCACGTTGGAAACCCGGCTCGATTTAAAATTTCTCTCTGACACTCTCTCAAAGAATCCGTGCCTAAATGAAGCATGACATCTTGCCAGCACGGTAAAAGGAGACGAGTAAGAGGAAAAGGAGGATTTCCGGGCATCTCTCTCGTCTCTCTTCTCCTTTGCAACACAAGCGCGCGCAGCAAATATAAAATGACAAACGTTTTTTTTTCTCGTTGGTGTTTCTTTTTTCTGTTCTGTGACGGGTTGCGGTGTTGTTTCGAAAGAGAAAAAAATAATAATGTGAGCACTTTCTGTTCTCGCCAGCTCTTTCTTGAGAGAAAATCCATATCAGATATACCTCTTTTCACACGTCACGTACGCTCGAAAACACACTCCTCACGTGACTGTTTCCGCATTTTTTATCGTATCATCTCTTCTCTCTTGTTTTTAACACGCAGAAGAAGAAAACAGAACACATTTACACAGAAGAAGAAGAAGAAGAAGAAGAAGAAGAACATAAAGAGCAGCGCAAAGAATGTCGACGAGTTGCTGTAACGTGTCGTCGTCTTCTTCGCGCGCGTCGTCGTGGAGAAAACTTTCCCCTCGTCGTCGTCACCGCGAGACGAAGATGATGGATAATAAAAAAGCGACGAAAACGAGAGGAAAGAGCGTTCCTCGCGCAAAGCAGGAGGAGGAACAAGAACCCGCGGAAGAAGAAGAATCGAATCCAAAGAAAGGGAGAAACACGAAATGGTTGCGTCGGGCGTTTAAGACGTACCGGGATATCTCTCAAGACGGTTTCGTGCAACAAATCCCAACCGCGGAGGATTTGACCAGTGGCGTGGAGAAATCGCTGAATAAGAGAAATCTGTCGTTGCCGGATTTACCGGACGCGGAGGACGTGAAAGAGTTGATTTCGAGAGACCCGAAAGAGTTCATTCCGGAACTTCCAGAGTTTGAACTTCCACGGCTGGAGAATGTCGTCGAGGACGCGAAACCGTTCTTGGCGAGTTTAGCGGATGGGATTAAGAAGTCGTTCGCGAAGCGAAACATCGACGTTCCAAAAGTACCGACGAGCGTGGAAGAGGTGAGAGAGACGGTCGCGGAGAAGACGAAGTCGGTGAAAGTGCCGGAAGTGCCCGATGCGGGCAAATTGGCGAGAGGTGTGAAAAAGTCCATCGCAAAGAGGAAAGGCGGGGCGTACGAAAGCGCGGACGAAGGCGCGAAGGAGGCTGAAATTAAAGCCGCGCTGAAGAAAGCGGAAGATGTCAAGGCGAAGTTTAAGAAGATGGAAGAGGAGGTGGCGAAAGCGAAGCGAGAGAAGATTGAGGCGGAACAAAGAGCGGCGGCGGAAGCGATGGAGGCGGAAATTGCGAAGAAAAAAGCGGAGGCGGAAGCTGCCGAACAAGCTGAGAGAGATGCGGAGGAGGCGAGAATTCGAGCGGCTGAGGAAGAAGAAAAAGCGAGAATCGAAGCTGAAATGAAAGCGCAAGAAGAGGAAGAGGCGAGAATAAAAGCGGCGGAGGAAGAAGAACGAGCAAGAATCGAAGCTGAAATGAAAGCAAAGGAAGAGGAAGAGGCGAGAATAAAAGCGGCTGAAGAAGAAGAACGAGCAAGAATCGAAGCTGAAATGAAAGCCAAGGAAGAGGAAGAGGCGAGAATAAAAGCGGCGGAAGAAGAAGAACGAGCAAGAATCGAAGCTGAAATGAAAGCCAAGGAAGAGGAAGAGGCGAGAATTAAAGCGGCTGAAGAAGAAGAACGAGCAAGAATCGAAGCTGAAATGAAAGCCAAGGAAGAGGAAGAGGCGAGAATAAAAGCGGCGGAAGAAGAAGAAGAAAGAGCGAGAATCGAAGCTGAAATGAAAGCAAAGGAAGAAGAGGACGCGAGAATAAAAGCTGAAGAAGAAGAAAAAGCGAGAATTGAGGCCGAGCAGAAAGCTATTGCTGCGGCGGAAGCCAACCGTGCCGCTGAAGCGAAAGCAGCTGCCGAAGCGAAGGCGAAAGCAGAAGAAGAAGAAAGGAAGGCTGAAGAGGAAAAGAAGGCCGCAGAAATAGCTATGTTGCAAAAGAAAGCAGAAGAAGAGGCGGCGGCGGTAAAGATGGCGGAAGCGGCGCGCATCGCCGAGGAAGAGAAGAAGAAAGAAGCGGAGGAGCAAGAAGCTGTTAAGCAAGAAGAGATTGCAGAAATCGCGGCGGAAACGGTGAAACTTGAAAAAGCGCGGGCGGAGAAAGCTGCGGCAAAAATTGCCATGGCGGGTCACTTTGCGCGCATGAAAAAGAACGAAAACGAAAAAGCAGCTAAAGCTGGCGCCGTTGCCGAAATGCGGGTATACGATTACACGGAAGTCGCTGCGGAAGAAGCTCCAGAGATGAAGGAAGAAAGTTTTGAGAGCAGGCCCCCCACTCCACCACCGCAAACTCCACCCAGCGGAAACTCGAAGCAAGAAGCCCCTCCAAAAGTTCCTGAAGTAGAAACGAAAGTCTACGAAGAGACGTTGCCAAATTCAGATAACATCCAACTTTCTAAGTGCGTGACGACGCAAAGACTGAAGTTTGAAGTCGAATACGCTTTGAAGAGAGGCACGAGTGATAACGTGTACTCCATCGAAGGGACTGAGAAAACTGCTTTGATTGATGTTCCGGATAAAGCGTTCGCTGAGAACTTGTTCGGCGAGAACAAGCACTCCTCCTCAGATTTCTTGATTTTGCAGCACATTTCGCCGAAGCGTTTAGACTCGATTTCTGCGCTGTTAGAAAACCGGTCGGATGTCCTTCCGCCGATTGAGATTGTCGTCACGAACCCAGGCGCGAGAGTCATCTACGATGCGTTGAAACCGCCTGATGGGGTCACTCCGGGGAGTAACGAACGTTTAATCGCCGCGTGGAAACGACCGTCAGAGCTGAGCGGGAAACCAAAGTTGCGCGCGCGCTTGCGCATCATTCGTGGGAACGAAGAAAAGTTAGATTTGGGTGGAGGAAGAACGTTGACGTTCATGCCATGCTCTACGCCGAGATGGCCGGATGTGTTTTGCACGCGAGACTCGAAATCTGGGATTGTCTTTACCTCAAAATTTTACTCCGCGCACGTTGCCAACGAGCAAACTGACGAGAATAACAGCCACGTGGAGATGTACGACTCAGGAGGTTTAGATTCCTTCCAAGAAGACTGGCGATACTTTTACGATTGCATGCTGGCGCCGATGGCGACGCAAGTCAATAGCGCGCTCTTCAAGCTCAAGGCTTTGGCGTACAACTCGCCGTATAAACAACCGCGTTTGGCGCCGTGCCACGGTCCAGTACTTTTGAACTCGTCTCCAGAACTTATCCGTGAATACGACGAGTGGACGGATAAACAGTTGAAGCAAATAAACGACGTCTCCGTGGCGGTCATTTACGCGAGCGCGTACGGGAACACCTCCGCGATGGCGCAAGCCATCGCGAGAGGCATCACCAAAGCCGGCGTCGGGGTGGAAATGGTCAACTGTGAACTCACCAGTGCGGATGAAATTCAAGAGTTGGCTAAAACTGTGGGCGGTTTCTGTCTCGGTTCACCAACTTTAGGCGGTCACGTTCCAACTCCAGTCACGGACGCCATGGGTCAAATCGTCAAATCCTACGACACGGATAAACCAGCGGGAGTCTTTGGCTCCTTCGGTTGGTCCGGTGAAGCCGTCGATATCATGGAAACCCGCTTGAAAAACGCCGGATTTAACTTTGCGTTTGATGCCATTCGATGTAAGTTCAAACCGACGGAGGAAACCTTACAACTCTGCGAAGAATCCGGCACGGACTTGGCGCAACTCGTCTTGAAGAAATCCAAGCAAGCGAAGAAAGCGGAATCGAAAAGAGTTCAATCGGAAACCTTTTCCGGAGTGACGGAAACTGAAGCCGCAGTTGGTCGAATCGTCGGATCTTTATGCGCCGTCACCGCCAAAAGCGGCGACGCGCAGTCCGCCATGCTCGCTTCCTGGGTCTCCCAAGCTTCGTTCAACCCTCCCGCGCTCACCGTCGCCGTCGCCAAAGACCGCGCGGTGGAATCCTTCATGCTCCCAGGCGGCACCTTCAACCTGAACATCCTCAAACTCGGCAACGAAAAAGAAACCATGAAAGCTTTGTTAAAAGGTTTCGCCCCGGGAGAGGATCGTTTTGGCGACATGAAAGTTTCCTACAGCGAAAACAACGAGTGCGCCATCGTTACCGACGCTTTAGCCTATTGCGAGTGCTCCGTGAAGAGCCGCATGGAATGCGGCGACCACTGGGTGGTCTTAGCCGAAGTCACCGGCGGTAAGCTGTTGGACGAGGAAGGAAAATCCGCCATGCACCACAGAAAAACCGGGAAGAGTTACTAATACTAAAACTTTATTTAATCAAAGGATACGTTTACTAAGCGTAAGCGCAGATTTTCACCCCTTCCCGGACATCTCTTCTCTTTTCTTTGGTGTCTGTCTGTCTTCACAAAAATTCCCAAGAGGCGCACCCCATAAAATAAAAGAAAGCGCTCCTCCTTCGTCTTCGCTTTCGTTTTCGCTGCGATGGGTTTAGGTGCCCTTTGGGCGGACTTTAAGGATGACTTGTTCACGTACAGGACGGTGAAGGTACGTGTATATCGAGCGCGCGCGTTCTCGACGAAAAGACAGAGAGAACGAGTGATTCCGCGGTCTCTTTTTTCCCGAGACGGGGTGCATTTAGAATCACCGCGCGCCTTCCTCTCTTCCCTTTCTTTCTTTCTTTCTCGTCACTGGCGCGATCAAAACCCGATATCGTCTTTGTTTTTTAATCTGTCGTCGTTCCCCGCGCGTATCTTTACCTAACGACGGTCTCGAGGAAAGTTGATTCGAGAAAAGTCGCTGACACATTCTCTCCTCTCTTCCTCTCTCAAAATTCACCAATTAAAAACGTCTCTAATCAATAACGCAGTTGGTGAAAACGAAGAACCCACTTCTGGTGACGACGGATTTGACGTTCAAAATCCTCATCGCGTTATTCGCGCTCGTGTCCATGATTATCATGAAGAACTATAATAAATTCAGCACGCCGAACTTATACGCCAAGTCGCAGTTTGAAGTTCCGCACGCCATCGTGCCGAGGTACTCGATGGGCGAAGATGGGAGCAGATCGGTACAGACGAGCTTTCTCGGGGATTCGAAAGAGGTTATCGAAGAGCACGCGGAAAATGCGACGTATTGCGAAAACGCGACTTATATTAATTGGCGATCGCCGACGTACGGCGGAACGTATTCGACGGTGCATTATAGCACGGACGCGGCGGCGTGCGCGGCGTCGGCGGAGTGCACGACGCCAATTGGGTGCGTTACCGGCGGGATGTCAGTGGGAGAGATGGTGAAATTAACCCCGAGCGGTTTGTGGGTGAAGACGTTTTTGCAGGAGTGGACGTTTAGTAGACAGTGCGACGGGTGCGGGGACGCGGACGGGTATTCTCCGCCACCCCCGGATTCTCCTTCTCCACCTCCTTCCCCAAGTCCTCCACCATCACCACCGCCAGAAGGTGCCCCGAGTCCTCCTCCATCACCACCGCCGGCGGAACCTAGTCCGCCACCGTTTCCGAGTCCGCCGCCTTCGACTATGTGTGCAAACCACTATGCTTTTCCACAGAGTTGCGCGTACGGGTTGATGGGCGTGAGAAGAGGCTTTATGATTGCGCCGGAGAACATCTTCTTACCGTTGGAAATATGGTACCAAGACAGTCTAGGAAACTTTAATCAACCTAAGAAAGTGTTTTTTAACGGCGTCGAGTACGATGGAACCGCTGGGGCGTTGCAAGGGATTACGTTGAAAGATTTATTAGAGTCTGCCGGCGTCGCGTTGGACGATTACAACGATTTTTTGTGCGTCGTTGGTAACGACGAAGCAGACGGCGGGTGCGCGCAAGGTTCGACTACTGGATTGACCTTTCGATTGACGGGCATTAAGTTATTAGTGACCGTGAAATGGGAATCGGTGCATTACTTAGAACCGCTGAATAACGACGTTTGGGCGACGTTGAGCGTCAGATTCATTCCATCCAAGCAAATGCACAGTATTGGAACTGACGCGCATTACATGGACACTGGAAATCCTTGGCATTCAAACGTTATGGAACGAACGTTCAATGGGGTGGAGATAATATACGAGTCTGGTGGAACGGTCGGTGTATTTGATATTTTCACCTTGATGTTAGCGGTGACGAACGCGTTTGTGTTGATTGGCATGGCGACGACGATCTGCGACGCACTCGGGACTGCCACTTCGGAACAGTTTATGGACGATAAATACGAAGACGACGGCGAACGCGCGGGTTTAGAGTATATGTTAGAAATGATTGACGATAAACAAATGCCTGGTTTGCCGTTTAAAGTGGAAGATTTGAAGTTACGAACCGACAACGACGAACCGACGGAGACGTACGAAAGAGCGATCCAAACGTTACAGATTCAAATAGCAAACGTAGAAAATAGACTATCGGTGTTACCCGAGGACGAGAGCGAATTGAGAGCTTTAAATACCGGGCACATGGATAAGATTGAATATAGAAAGATGAAACTGTCGTTGATGGAAGACCCGCAGGCCTTGGCGTTGAAGCAACAGCAACAAGCGCCTACTACGCCTCGCAGTGGTTCGGCGAGACGGCGACAGAGTTTAATCACAGAAATACCGTTGTACCCTGGCAATCAAACCATTGGTCGCGGTATGGCGGGTATAACTGGCAAATCGATTTCTCGCTCGCAATTGACGTTAGCTGTTATTCGCGAAAAAGTTCGCGTGAAGAGTTTACGCGACGGGCCGGGCGTCTTTAGACTAGCCGTCGGTCGATGGGAATCCTTGCCATCCGAGAAAGCTGCGGTAATAGAACCTGGAGATAAGATCTGTTTGCGATTAAGGGAGGGTCGACCGGGTGGTCACGAAGGTATTTTTGAGTTGCAATACCAAGACGAGTTGAAAGATGTGGACGAGAACAAGTCGTGCACGATTTTTGGCTTTGAGGTATTCAAAGCGCCGAAAAAATAATTCTACTTGAAGTAACTGTGATGATGTGTATTTATTGTTGTAACAAAACGAATCCTATTTCTTACATAGACGTACGCAAAGTTTGGGTTTTTAAAAGTACACGTTATGATGTTATTGTTACAATTTTGATCTATTTCTACAATCATTGATGTGCAGAGAAAACTAATTATCCTTGTTTATATATAGCAGTGTCCGGCTCATTATGCGCGTTATTAACGACGCATGGACCAGTACGGACAGGGGACTCTAAATACAAGAAGAACAAAAAGCAAACAGACATCGTCTCATCGTAAAAACAGGAGTAACTCGTGTTTATCAGAAAGTAAGTAAAATGTCTCTTCTCTTCTTGTGCTCAAATGATGGGAGGCGAATTCGCATTCGTCGCTCATATATGTACACTACTAGAGAAAGAAGTCGACGGAACGGCGATGAAAAACTTCTTAGTTTTCCATCTCCGCTTCCAATCTCCTCTTTTCCTTCTTGGACAACTTCAAGTTGCCGCCGTTTCTTATAAACTCCTCCTGTTCGAGACGGGCTTGCTTCTTGGCTTCTCGCGCCAATCTGCGTTCCTCCTTCTTCGCTTGCTTCTCGCGTTCCATCTCCGCCATGATTTCAATCTGCGTCGGCGGTCTCTTTTCCGCTTTTTTCGTCTTCCCGGACTCAAAGTCCAAGCCGTGGCCGAAGTTTAACGTCCCGTTGTCCAGGTGCATTTTGGCCTCGTACGCGTTCAACGCTTGGCCTCGGTGTAAGAGCGCGTGGAATTCTGTTTTGTTTAGTACATCGGAAAAAAAATCAGAGTAAAAAATGTCAGCAAAACTCGGCACCCAAACCTCTCTTTCTTCTTAGGTTAAACAACCACCCAAAATCGTATCTCTTTAACGAGAATCATCGATCCTCCGAAAAGAGAAGAAACCTGCGCGCGATGTGTGCTTCGAGGAAAGAAGAACTTTGCTCGTCCGCGCGAGAAACGTAAAAAGCACACATTTTTGCGCGAGAAAAAACGTTTCTCGGTGAAAGAAAAGTGTCGCGCGACGAAGAAAGAGAAGGTAATTGTCGCGCTTCATCCGAGCGAGAGAATCATCGATTTCGATTTCGATGATGACGAGGATTTCTTTTCTTCTTTTCCGCAAAAATTCATTCCTCATCATAACAAACGCGCTTTTAAAAAGAGAGAAAGAAAAAGAACAAATAAAACGCACTCAAGTACGTGTCCGCGTTGTCGCAGCCGTCCGCGAGCTCCTCGTTGTGCTCGTTCAAGTCGGCCGGTAAGTTTTCGGTGTGCGCAGAAGACATTTTTAATAAGAGAGTTAGTTATAAGTGTGTTTTGTGAATAGAATTCCGAAGAATATGACGACTCCTTTTTGCCCTTTCGTTCTTTGTCACGCATACAAAAAACACTCAAAAAAAAGAATCAAACCCTAAATAATTTTTTTTTTCTCTCCTCCCTTTTTCTTTTCTTCCTCACTCGCGTGCACGCTGAAGAAGAGGAACTGTGTCGTAAACATGATTGTAAAGTAACCGACGAGTTTTTAATCACTGCGGGGCGAAAATCGAAACCGCTTTGAGAAGAAGAAGAAGAAGAAGAAGAAGAAGGAGGAAAATGAGAAACGAAGAGGGGATAGATAAAGATGCGCTCTCGAATTTGGTCCTCGGTCCGCTCTCTGTCGTCGCGAGAGACGAACGACACGTGCAACGGGACGTGTTGCGAGATGCCATCGTCGACGACGACGACCGAGGAGGAGGAGGAGGAGAAGAAGAAAAGACGAAAATGGAAACGATGGTGTTGCGCTCGGAACGCGCGGTAGAGAAACTCGAGCGCTCGCTTTTTGAAATCGACCGAGAGATTGAAGCCGTGGAAGCGGCGACGAAGGATTTAGGAGTCGAAGAAGCAAAGAAGAAGGAAGAAAAAACGCCTTTACGAGACGTGAAACTGAGGAAACAAGTCGCCGCGAAACGCGTCGCCGGGTTACGAGAGAAACGAAGCAAAGTGGAAAAAGAGCTGGACGCGGCATTGGAAGTTTCCGAGGTGGAACGACGCGCGTTTGAGAGAGAAAAGAAGAAAAAGAAAGACGCATCCGACGCGGACGCGAAGAAGACTGGTGGTGTTCCTCCGGAAGAACAACGACGACGACCGAAAGTGGTCGTCCAGGACGACTTTGATTTCGACGCCGAGTTAGACGCCGTTCAAAAGAAAACCACGACGAATAATTTGTTAGGTGGCGGTAGTAATGGAGAAACGGAAAGAGAACGATTGATTCGTATTGGAGCGATGACGCCGTTTGACCGCTTAGACGGGTTCGATAAAGCTCGGACGGATGAAGCCGGAAAGAAGTTGAAAGAAAAAGCGGCGCTGTTGCAAAGCGCGAAATCAAAGTTGAAAACGATTGATTTGAAAGATGCACCGAAACAAATGGAAAAAATGCATTCGAGAGCGACTGGAGAGGCGATTTCGAGACGCGTGAAACCGACAAAAAATGGAGACAGCGCGGCGAAGAAGAAGTTGGCGTTGAAAAGAAAACAGTGGAAAGAGCAAAGCAAACAACAACAGAACAAAAAGAAAAATGGTGCGTCGGCAAGGAAAAAACGACGGTCGTCGTTTCAAGCGTACAGCTCGGACGAAGAAGAATTAGATGAAGACGCCGATGAAGACGGTGACGATGTTATTGAAGCAGAAGAAGACGTTGAATTTGAAGGAGGATTATCCGTCGACGGCGACAGGTTCGCGAAACTTTTACCGCATCAGAAAACAGCCGTTAAATGGCTTTGGGAATTGCACTGTCAAAGAGCCGGTGGGATAATCGGCGATGAGATGGGTTTAGGGAAGACGGTACAAGTTGCCGCTTTCCTCGGCGCGTTATCGAAATCGAACTTGTACCAAGCATCCGTTGTCGTGTGTCCGGCGACGATGTTGCGCCAATGGCGTCGCGAATTGAAAATCTGGGCGCCCGAGCTGAAACCAGTCGTCTTGCACGACTCGGCTATCACGCAAGACGCTTTAAAAGTTGCCAACGGGAATAGAAAAAATGCGATGAAAAACGCCATACGGAACGCCACGAGAGACCCGAAAGGCTTGGTGATTACCACGTACGAGTGTTTGCGAGGCATGCGCGAAGATTTGTTGACCGTTCGATGGGGGTACGCGGTGTTGGACGAAGGGCATAAAATTCGAAACCCAGAAGCAGACATCACCGTCGTCTCGAAGCGATTACGCACGGTTCACAGAATTATCATGACTGGTGCGCCTGTACAAAACAGGTTATCCGAGCTTTGGTCGCTGATTGATTTTGTCTACCCCGGGAAATTGGGCACTTTGCCGGTGTTTCAGGCGCAGTTCGCGGTGCCTATACAAATCGGCGGGTACGTCAACGCGAGCGATCAAGCGGCGACTACGGCGTATAGGTGCGCGGTCGCGTTAAAGGATTTGATTTCACCGTATTTACTTCGACGATTAAAACAAGACTTGGATATAAACTTGCCGGATAAAACGGAACAGGTTTTGTTTTGCCCGATGACGGAAAACCAACGCGACGCGTATAAAGGTTTCCTCTCCTCGAGAGAAGTGGAAGATATCATCGACGGTCGACGCGAAGCGTTGGGCGGTATTGACGTTTTGCGTAAGATTGTTAATCACCCAGACTTGTTAGAGCGAAACTCGCGCGCTGGCGATGCAAATTACGGCGACCCGGTGCGTTCGGGCAAGTTACAAGTCGCGCTGAAAATCTTGAGCATGTGGAAAAGCCAAGGCCATCGATGTCTCGTTTTTTCGCAAACGCAACAGATGCTGGATATTTTAGAGCAAGCGGTTGCCAACGAAGGATACACGTATCGACGAATGGACGGCACCACACCTGTCGCGCACCGAATGGGCTTAGTCGATTCTTTCAACGACGCCGGTAACGTGGGCGAGGAAGGCGTCGCCGCGGAGGATATGCAAGAACCCGTGTTTGTTTTTTTGTTGACAACTAAGGTTGGTGGTTTGGGTATAAATTTAACCGGCGCGAATCGCGTTTTGTTGTTTGATCCGGATTGGAATCCGTCAACGGATGCGCAAGCACGTGAACGAGCCTGGCGCATTGGTCAAACGAAAGCGGTGACCATCTATCGATTAATCACCACCGGGACTATCGAAGAGAAAGTGTATCATCGACAAATTTACAAAGAGTTTCTGACCGGTAAGGTATTAAAGGACCCAAAACAACGACGTTTTTTTAAAGCGAGAGATATGATGGATTTGTTCGCGTACGATGACCCGGAGGAGAAGCAAAGAGGAGGCGGTGTCGCGGGAAGCGCGGCGATGGGCGGCGGAGCCGCGAACGAAACCGCCGAGCTTTTCGCCGAAGTCGAAGGCGAGATCTTAGCGGCAGATTGCAAAGATGAAGACGAGGAGAGTCTAATCACAGTTGAAGGAGATGAATCGCTGGAAGAAGGCGAGACGACAACGGCGAATAATGGAACCATCGTCGAGGGCGTGCAAAGAGTCGAGACGAATCGATTGAACGTTAATAACAAAGACGACAACGGGAAAGGCGATGCGGCGATTTTGAAATCATTGTTCGACGGCGAAGGCGGATTACACAGTGCTATGTGTCACGATAAGATTTTGTCAGCTGCAGATAGCGACCGGCGCGCAAAAATTGCCTTTGCAGATAGAATCGCGAGACAAGCGGCGGAGGCGGTGAAACGCTCCGGACGAGGCGAAATGAATGGGCATTCCAACACTCGCGTTCAAGGTCAGCAGCAACAACAGCAACACATCAACGCAACGACCACATCAACTACGACTATACGAACTATTGCCACCAATAATATCAACACGGGCCGTTTCGGAAGCAATAACGCTGGAAGTCGTCGCTTATTCTCTCGCATCCAACAAAGACGCGAAGAAGACGCCGCCATCATCGCCACGAATCAAAACGCCAACGCCAACCAAGATGAAGAAGCCCGCTTCGCGCAAACCCTTCTCAAAGACATCATTCAATTTCTCAAGTCTAGGGGCGGTGAAGCTCCAACCGGACTCGTCGTCGACGCCTTCGCGGATAAAGTCACCGCCGAACGTCGCGTCATCTTTCGCAACTTATTAAAGCAGTGCGCTCGATTGGAACGGAATCCGACGACGAACGATGGAAACAAAGGATTCTCCGCCTGGGTTTTAAAATCAGAGTACGATACGTAACGTACAGTTCAAATTAGCAAGTAGCAGTATACTAGTAGTTTTTAGCATTTAATGTAAAATACGTCTAAGACGCGCGAAATAAAGAAGTGACCCGCGAGAGGAGTTCGAGGAGACAGGAGAGAAGTTACAGTTGGCTTTTCGGCTCAAATCAACCTCACAACAAATTAAACATGAACGCGACTACCTCCGCACCTGCACCGCCACACTTCCTCGAAAGCTTTCTCGTCATCCTCGCTTTCTTCCATCTCTCCGAATTTCTCATCGCGTTAGCGTATAACCGTAATCTCCTCAATCGACACTCCTGGCTTTTCAGCGTCCCGTACTGTTCGGCGATGGCTTTGGGATTGTGCGAGTACTTTTTCGTGGATTACGGCGCGATGCTTGGCCAGGAAACGATTGCACGCGTGCATAAAATCGGTATCATGACGTGCCTCGTTGGCGAAACTATTCGTAAATGGGCCGAAATACACGCCAAACATAACTTCACGCACGTCATTCAAACCGAGAAAAGAGCGACGCATTCGTTGGTCACGGAAGGTCCGTATAAAATTTTTCGACATCCAGGATATTTCGGATGGTTTTTATGGGCACCAGGCACGCAGTTAGTTTTAGGGAACGTGGTGAGTTTTATGGTGTTTGTGGGCGTCAGTTGGCGGTTTTTTTATAAACGGATACCGGTGGAGGAATATTTCTTAGAGCGGATGTTTGGCGAGGAAACGTACGCGCGGTATCGCCAAAAGACAAAGACGTGGATTCCCGGAATTCCTTGATTAGTAGTAGTTTAATAGATGTGCGGGTAAAACCTTAGAATGATAAAGAGTAATAGCTAATGTCCTTTTCATCTTACCTATATGCTACGAGCGCGTGCTAAACTAAACTAATTCAATGCCGACACCGTTCCCGTCGTAGTTGTCGTTATCGCCTCCGACGTTTCCTTTTCGACACTTTGAGATTTTACACGCTTTCATCGTTCCTTGCACGTTTTCAAACGCGTCGACGCCAAAGCCGGTGCAATTGTCGATTTTGACATCTAAAGAGTCTATTTGTACACCACCTCGTAATAAGATTCCGTCGCCACCACAATTCGATATCGCGACATTTTTCAGGTGCACTTGACCGCTCTTCGGATCTTCCGACTGATTTCCAAACGCCGAAACGCCGTGGTTTTTGCATTTGTCAATCACCACGTTTTCTGCGTCAATCGAGCCGCCTTCGGTAGCTACACCGCTCCCAGTTTCCGATGTCACCGACACATTTTTTAACTTCAGACTCCCTTTTTCTTTCACAAACACCCCAAAGTTATTCGCCACGGATTTACTCGCGTGCGTAAACTTCACGTTCTCCACGCTCGCGTTTTCAGACGTAACCTCCAACACGCTTTCGTACGGCGTCGACGTTCTCCATTCCACGAAAACATCGTCGCTCAAACCAACCAATTTTACGTTATTCTTGTTCATTAGTATTCGTTCCTTATACGTGCCGCTTTTTATCTCAATCGTCGCCCCGCCTTCCTTCGCGCTCGCGTCGAGCGCTTTCGATATCGTCTCAAATTCGCCTGGATTTGGGCCCACGGTTAAGGATTTCACCCCACACGATGAATTATTTTTGTCGTCGCTCTTCTCATCACCGGGAAACCCGGGAACACCACCAACACCATCAGCAGCGGCGAAAGCAGAATTTTCGCTGTCGTTGCCGCTGCTCGAATACCACGCAATCATCGACAAAGACGACGATACAAAAAGCGATCTTCTTCTTCTTCTTCTGATTGATTTCCCCCCAAAATCTTCGTCATCATCACCAAAGGTTTTGTCCTCCTCATCATTCGCCTCCTTTTCTTCGCGGAGAAGAGACACACTCGCTCGCCGAAAACGCCTTTTCCTCCCCCTCCTCCTTCGAAAAGAAGAAAAAGACAAAGAAGAACGTTCGTTATCTCGAGAGGGGGAGGTTCTCAAAGCAGCGACGACCGCGTTACTAAAGGCGCGCGATGATGACGATGATGACACCATTTAGAACGTCTCTCTTTTTCTGAGCACTTTTTTGTGTTTTGTTTTTGGTCTGTCTGTCTGTTTTTTTGTTTGGAGAAACAAAAAATTTTGACGATTGCGAAATTTTTCTTTTCATGCACTCGACGGAAATGGTTTTGGAAAAACCTCAAAATTCATCAGTTTTTTGTACTCTGCGTACCAAGAGAGAGAGAGAGAGAGAGAGAGAGAGAAGAGAGAGACGAGAGCATTTATATTTAAGGATCGCTTTTTTGTGAAAGAGATCTTCTCGTTGGCGCGAGGAGTCTGTCTGTTGTTCTTCCGATGACGACGTCGATGCATCGTTTAGCGGGGGTGTCTTTTTCCTCATCTGCGACTTCAAAGGGAAAAATCGAGAGTAAAATGCAGACGTCAAAGTCGATGATTGCGCGGCGACCGAAAACGATGATACCGTCGGTTTGGAGGAGGACGACGAGCAGCGAAAAGAAACAACGAGAAAGAAGAAGAGGACAGTTACAAATCGCGAACGTCGGCTCCACGTACGGGAGATTCTTCCGGGTGACGACGTTCGGGGAATCCCACGGCGGCGGCGTCGGGTGCGTCGTCGACGGGGTACCGCCAAAGCTGCAAATATCGAGGGAGGATTTACAGTTCGAGCTGGACCGACGTCGACCGGGGCAGTCGAGAATTACGACGCCGAGGAACGAGGAAGATTCGTGCGAGATTTTGAGTGGGGTTGGATTGGACGGCGTGACCCTTGGAACGCCGATTGCGGTGCTCGTGAGGAATAAAGACCACAAGTCGCAAGATTACGGCGAGATCGCGGTGGCGTATAGACCGAGTCACGCGGATGCGACGTACGATATGAAATACGGGGTGAGAGCGATTGCCGGGGGTGGAAGAAGTAGCGCGAGAGAAACTATCGGAAGAGTCGCGGCTGGCGCAATCGCGAAGAAGATTTTGAAGCAAATTGGAAATACGGAAATTTTGGCGTACGTGAGTCAAGTGAAGGACGTGAAAACGAGCGAAGGCGGAGTGGATCACGAAAAGTTTACCATGGAGGACGTGGAGAAGAACATCGTGAGGTGTCCGGACGATTCTGTTGCGGAGAAGATGATCGAGGCGATCGATGAGGTGAGAGTGAAAGGAGATTCGTGCGGCGGGGTGGTGACGTGCATCGTGAGAAATTGCCCGAGAGGTTTAGGCGCGCCGGTGTTTGATAAGTTGGAGGCGGATTTGGCGAAAGCGATGATGTCGTTGCCGGCGACGAAAGGTTTTGAAATCGGGAGTGGTTTTGGAGGCGTGTTAGAGAAGGGGAGCGAACACAACGACCCGTTTTACATGGACGCGGAAAGAGGTTTGCGAACGACGACGAACAAATCGGGCGGTATTCAAGGCGGCATTTCCAACGGCGAGATTATCGAGATGAAGATTGCGTTTAAACCGACATCGACGATTACTCGACCGCAAAACACGGTCAATCGCGACGGTGTGGAAACTGAGTTGAAAGCGAGAGGAAGACACGACCCGTGCGTCGTCCCGAGAGCGGTTCCTATGGTGGAATCCATGGTTGCGTTGGTGTTGATTGACCATTTGATGATGCAATACGCGCAGTGCGATTTGTTAGGGAGAGAGGATTATTCGTTCGTGAGAGACGGGAACATGGCGACTCTATACGACGCGCAGGCGAGAGAAGTTGCGGCGACGCAAGCGAGTAAAGCCGGAATGAGCGCGAAGAAGATGCAAGAAGAGTACGAGGAGAATTAAAATTGAATGAAAAGAAAAATGTAATAGAAAGAAAGATGAATATTAAACGAAAGTATTTTGATTTGTCGTATATATGCTCGTGCATACAACAATGTTATGGTCGTATGTTTCTATCGAGCCCCTTTTCGGTGGCTGTTGTCTCTTCGTATTAATATCGTCGTTTTGTTATCGAATATCTTTTCTAGAACAATGCGAGGACGACCGAAACTAAGATCGCGACAAAGGTTGTCGACTTCGCAAAAGCGCCGCCTGTGGGATCTTCGTCGTCCGAAGTCGTTGAAATGTCCGATTCCATCACGGTTGCGATAGAAAATGAGTCAACGCACGCCGTCGCGATCCCTTCGGTACCGCTGGTGTTTTCTACGACGCATTCGATCAATTCAAACGGCGAATTTTCATCCGCCGCTTTCATGCATGCGATCGTCGCGTTGTTCACATCCGTTAAATTTCTCACAAACGGGATGGCGACTTCAACGCACTCGTCAAAGACTGTCCCGTGTGGTGTTAAAGTCAAAATAGTGCCGATGAAAACCGATCGATTACCGACTTCACCTTCGGTTGCGTTCTTCCCTCTAAATCTTTCCGGTCTTTGCAACTCTTTTACTTCGTCTTCGTCGACCGAGTTGACGCCGACGTTTACGTTCGTCTCGTTCGCTCTTAAACTGTTCGGTTTAAAAGTAACTTTAACTTTATTGTTGCCTCGGCTGGGTAACTTGTAATTGTCGTCGTCGTCATCATCATCCTTATCCTCGAAAACGTGTTCTTGGCCTCTCACCACCTCTTCCGATCTCCCCTTGTTTCTTAAAAATTTCTTGCACACTTGGGAAGGATCCTCGTTCGCCGCCGTCTTCGTCGCTTCCTCCGCCACGCAGAAGGCCTTGACGACGTACATGCAACCAGGAGTTATCGCGCCAATCGATCTGATCGATTGCACAGATTTACTTGTTTCCGTGCAATTAACGTTGCCGCACGGACACGCGGAATTAATCGTATTCGACTCCCATCCCGCTTCGCAGTCGTACGGACATCCAGTTTCAAAGTCTTTCTTATCTTCCCACTCGTCGTCGTCAATTTCGCGATCAAAGTCGTCGTCTTTGTCGTCGTCGTCGTCGTCGTCTTTCTCCGCACCGAGAGCGGCATCGTCGTCGTCCACGTCTCCGTCCCGATCCAAATCGCCGTCCGCGTACACCGTCGGATCGTGCGCTATTGAAATTTTCTGCCCGCTCGCGCAATGCTGGGAGCACACAAAGTACAGCGTCGCGTTTTCCGCCGGCGTCACCGAGACGTACGATAAAATACCACGGCGACCGAAATCCACTTGAACCTGTTTATAGTGTGTTTGATAACATCATAAGACGAGAAGACGAAGAATATAAAAAATGTCAGCGTTGCTTTTCATCTCAAAGGGCACCCTCTTTAGTAAGCAAACAAAGCATCAAAACTCCTCTCTACATTCTTACCTCGGGCATTGGCACCGCGCCATCCAAGCTGCAGCTCTTGAACGCGTCTACATCTCGAACTCGATACACGTCGTGCCCCTCGTCGCTTTTAAATTCAAACTTGATCGTTTTCGTGGCGTCGTACGCGCCGTAGATTGTCACGTTTTTCTCGGTGTCAATTTTCGCCCACGGAATCACCCCGGGTTTCCTTTTGTCGTCGTCGTCTTTCGCGGACGCGAAGAGCGAACAGAAGCAAAAGAGGAGGAGAAAGGAGAGCAATGCGCTGCCGCTGCTGCTGCTGCTGCTGCGTCGTCTTCTCGAGAAGAAGAGCGTTGTCATCGTGATAAAACAAACGCGTGTTGGTAATGTTGCTTGGGTGCCAGATTTGTGAAGTTTTTGCGCTAAATTTGGATTTCTTTGAAAAGTCTGGCGAATTTTAAATGCGAAATTTCACTCCTCTCGCTGCCTCTTATTTATTTCCTCTTCTTCTCTTTCTTCTCTTTCTTCTCCTTCCTTTCCTTCTTCTCTTTCTTCTCTTTCTTCTCTTTCTTGCTTTTCTTTTTATCCCCGATTGTGTCGTCGTTTTTGTCGTCGTTTTCTCGTTCGTCTTCTCCTCCCGGATGAATCTCGTCGCGGCTTTTGCGCTTTTGCGGCGGCGGCGGGACCTCGCGGAGGACCGTTTTGTTGCGATTTTCCTCCTTTTCCTTCTCGGGCGCGTCGAAACCAAACTCTTTTTCAAACTCGGCTCGGATGGCGGCGGACTTTTCTTCCCGTTTCTCCCACCCGCTGGCGTTGTTTTGGAATTGTTTGACGCCTAAGCGTTTGAAGAGGACCACGCCGTGTCGAGTGGCGACGATTTCTTTCTCTCGCTTGGAACAAAGTTCGACGATTTTTTTCTTGGTTTTGTTGTCGGTTTCGCGGTAACACGCTTCGAGGACTCGAGAGCCTCCGGAGGAGACGGCTAAGGCGACGGCGTTGTCGACGAGGAGTTCCGCGATTGCTTTCTTGTGTTTTGCTTTTACCAAACGAGAGTTTAAGATTGCTTCGATGGCGTGGGAGCCAGACGCGTCGCGGGCGGCTTGGAGGAGAGTTTTCGGATCGGTATCGCAGAGAGATTCCAGGAACATGACCGTAGCGTCGGCGGGGTACTTGGCGAGCGTTTGCATCATAGCGGCGCCGAGTACGGAGCATCTCCCGTGAGGTGGGTTCCCGAGGAAGAGGAGCGCGCGCGCGAGTTGCGATTTGCCACCTTTTCGGCTCCCTCCGCCGCCTTCTTCGTTATGAGTACCATCCGCCGCCGTCGCGTTGTTGGCGTTTTTCTTTTCTAACTTGAACGTCACGCCTCTCGCCAAGGCTTTGCAACAATCTTTTTCGTTGGTTTTCAATCGCAAACAGGCGGCTAAAAGTGCCGCGATAACACCGGCTCTGTTTTCGTACAGCAACGTTCCGAACAACGCGGAGAGTTCAGAGACGGCAGAGGCGACAACAGCTGGATCCTTCGAACTTCCTAAAACCGATTGCAACACAAAGTTCGCCACCGGGTGTTTCGATATGGACATTAATTTGTCGCGAAAAAATCTCCGCCAAATCTCCGCTCCTAACGTTCTCGGTGCAACTCGCACGATAACTTCCAGCAAGTGCGACCCGGACCGCGATTGCATGAGCGCTTTCATGTCGTCCGAAGAGAGGTCCGCGAGGAGCTCGCCGTCTGGCGCGTCTTCCGGAGGCGCGCACCCCAACAAACCGGGAATGATCCATTTTAAACTTGCATCGTCTCCTTCTTGACTGAGCAAAATGGCTTGTAAATACGCGCTCGCGCACGGATCATCCGTCATGTCCCATAAAACTTCCTCGACGTTCGCTAATACGTCGTTCGTGTGCGATTCTAGAAGTTCCGGGAAGGCGTTTATTCTATCTTCGTTCTTTTCGTCTCGGTGTTTCTCTCGATTCTTCTTGGACGCGTCGAACTGTTCCGCACTCGTCGCGCCTTTCAGTTTACTCTCTAAATTACCTTGTGGTTTATAATTTTGTTGACCAACTGCTAACGTTTTATCTCTGCCGCCTGGATTGAGCGGCATGTCCTTACCAGCAAAGAGAAAAAACACGCGCCGAGCGACCGGCGAGGCGCGCTGGTCGAACGAGATGTCCGTCGCTCGCGAACTTAAAACGTACGATAAGTTATCTAAACAACTCCTCGGTCCTGCTTCTGGGAGGTTATTCTTTTCTCCATCGTCGCTGTTGTTGTTTCTATTTCTACCCTCGTTCTCGAATCCGTCGTCCACGTCTTCCTTCTCTAAAAGCATCTCCTTAAACTTCAAAACCTCTTGTATGCCTCTTTCTTTCGTCGTCGCGTGATGATGATGAACACTACCCTCACCATCAACCACCAATCTCTTCGAAACTTGCCTGATAACGCTCTCTAAGACTCTCGAACCAAAAATGTTCATCGCCAACGCGTACGTCTTCCATCCTCGACAGGCTTTCCGTAAAAAGAACACCAACGCTTCATCCGTCGCGTGCGCGACCAGTCTCTCGATCAACCGCGAACACCGCGCGTCCATCATCAACTCCACCTCTTTCCCATCCGCGCCTTCCAGCGCGTTGTTTGCTAATATTTCGATCGCTTCGTTTCGTTGCTTGAGCTCCTCTTCTTCTCCATCGTCTCGTCGTTGTTGGATGTTATTCTTTTTGTCGTCTTTGTCGTCAAACTCTCTCAACGCTTTTTCAATCTCCCCGAAATACTCGTTCGTGGCATCGTCCAACTGGTACCTGTTCCCATCCGCGGCGAGTATAGAAATTGGCCCGTTCGATTTGAACTCTTTCGAGCCGAATCGCGCGGGCGCTTCTTCTGTCATCGTATGAGAACTTCTTTGTCTTCTTCTGCTTCTTCTTTAGGCGGCGGCGAAAAAAGGCAAATCCAAACGTGCTCTTCTTACTCTTACTCTTACTCTTAAAACTCTCCTTTACGAAAACGAGGAAAACGATTCCACGACGACGCGATGATATATACAGTATACGCGAAACTTTCCCTTCTCTCTTCTTCTCTCGTCGTGAAAGCGCTCCTCTTGAAGAAGAAAGAGATTAATTTTAAATAAGATTCGTATCTTCTCCCAAACGCAACAACGGACGAGACAAAACTCTGGAGAGAGAGAGAGAGAAAAAGCGAGAGAAATTTTTTTGTTTTGCCTTTTTTCGCGAAACGTGTTGTCTCTTTTCATTTGCGTCTCTGCGACACATATGTCCGTTTGCGAAAATCTCTCGAATCTCTCTGCTTTCTGTGTTCTTTCTTTTCTTTGGTTTATTATTGCCACGTCGTTCGTCCCTCACACGCGACAAAAGCAATAAAAAAAAACGCGAGACTTTGTGGGCTTTTGTTGTAAAGTCGACTTTGTTTTCGCATCATCAACCACACGCGGAAAGAGAGAGAGAGAGAGAGAAACGTAAATAACACTTTTGGTGGTCTCTGCTTTTCGAGCGCGAGAGATGATGACGACGATTTCGACGACGATTTCGACGACGAGACAGTTTTGTCCGTCATCTTCGCGTGGGGGGGGCAAAAAGATTTCGAGAGATTTTATCGTCGAGAATGCACGGCGTCAAAGGCGACTGAATAAACGACGACGAGGCAGAAGAGATGAGATGATAAGGAACCAAGCGGTGGCGGAACCGAGGGAAACGACCGTGTCGTACGACGAAATCGGCTCCGACCCGGCGAAAAGAACCGTCGTCATTCTCGGGTCCGGGTGGGGTGCGGTGTCCTTCGTGAAATCCTTGAAGAAAGATATCCCGTTTGAAGTGATTTTGGTGTCGCCGAGGAATTATTTCTTGTACACGCCGTTATTACCAGGCGTGGCGACGGGCGCGATTGAAACGAGATCGATCGTCGAGTCTATTCGACGTCCAATCGCGGAGAAAGGGTTCAAGTATTACGAAGCGGCGGCGACGGATATCGACGCGAAGAATAAAATCGTCACGTGTCGCAAAGCGAACAACGAGTTTACGTTGAAGTACGATTATTTAATCACCGCGGTTGGGGCGGTGACGAATACGTTTGGCGTGCCTGGAGTGGAAGAGAACTGCTTGTTTTTCAAGGAGATTTCGGATGCCGCGAGGTTTCGAAGTCAAGTGAACGAAAGGTTTGAACGAGCGACGCTGCCGGGGATTTCGAAAGAGGAGATCCAGAATTTGTTGCGGTTTGTGATCATTGGCGCCGGGCCGACGGGCGTCGAATTAGCCGCGGAGTTGTACGATCTGGTGTATCAAGACGTCGCGAAGACGTTTCCGAGACGATTGTTGGAAGATGTTTCGATTAACATCATCGATTTACAGGAGAAAATTTTATCCTCCTACGATCGAGAAATCGCCGATTACGCCACGGACTTTTTCAAACGAGCGAACATCAATTGCATTTTGAACACGCAAGTGAAAGAGGTGAAAAGGAACAGTTTAATCGTGGCAGATAAGAATACCGGCGAAGAGAGGGAAATTCCATGCGGCATGTCCGTGTGGTGTTCGGGAATTAAACTCAACCCGATTTGCGAAAAGATACAAAATAGCTTACCGGAAGGCTCGCAGCCGAACGTTAGATCTTTATCCGCGGACAAAGCCATGCGCGTGAAAGGTTCAGACGGTTCAATTTTCGGTTTAGGCGACTGCGTGACCGTTGAACGTCCGAAATCGATGGCGAAAGCGCAAGAAATATACGCGAAAGCCTGTAAATGCGACGAGGACGGCAACTGCGAACTCCAAATTAACCTCCCGACTGCCATCAAAGCCCTGGAGCAAGGCGGTAAAGATTTCCCGCACTTGAAAGAGATGGCCAAATCTGCCACGCTAAGCATAGATGTATTCAAATCGTACACTCAAAAACGTGACGAGATGACCATGTCTGAATTCATGAAAATGTGCGAAGCGTTGGATAACGAATTGCGCGCTTTCCCGGCTACCGCGCAAGTGGCGAAACAACAAGGAAACTATTTAGCCGAAGTTTTCAATAGCGCCAAAGAAAACGGATTCGAAGCCCTCCAAGACCCGAACATGAGATTCAACTACGAGCACAAAGGTTCGCTGGCGTACATCGGCAAGGACTCCGCCGTCGCCGATATCCCGGGTTTTACCATCTTGAAAGGCTTAGCCGCCGGTTTGGTGTGGAAGTCGTTCGAAACCATCAGTCAAGTGAGCATTAACAATGTCTTTAAAGTCGGCGCGGATATCGTCCGAACGAAAATATTCGGGAGAGACATTTCCAGACTTCTGTGATGATTTCGGATGATACTAAAGAAGAGCAGCAAAGCGTTTTTAAATCTCATCACCACGTACTAATTTTATCACATGTGTCATTTCTTACTCTCTGGACCTTCTTCACTTTTGTTAAGTTTTGATATCTTTTGACACGCGAAAGAACAAAGAGGTTTCGCAGAAGAACACGCATTTCGTGTGCTTGTGTGCGTGAAAGAGAGAGAGAGAGAGAGTATGTTTGTTCCTCCTCCCCCTGCTTCGTCGTCGTCGTCGTCGTCGTCGTCGCGTCTGCATCACCAGCACGGGCGTCACCATCACGGAACGAATCACGAAGGCGGAGCGAAAAACTTGAAACTGAAATTCATCGTTTTGGGGTTTATTTTCACAGTTTCCACGCTCTATGCGGTTCAATACAGATGTTTCGAGGAAGAGGAGTACGAGTATTCGCTGTCGACGAATTTCGGTGAACAGGTGCCGAACGATGCGAACGCGTTCGCGTCGAACTTACCCATATCGGATGAGGATGATTTTGGCGAAAGGGAAGAGGAGGGGGCGACGACGACGACGTCGGGCGGAGAGGAAGACGAAGACGAAGACGACGAGAAGGAACCTATTCGAAGGAGTAGCAGTAGTAGTAATGATGAGAGCGTGAACTATAATTTACCCGGTGCGGACGCGTCTATGCCGTGTGGAGGTCAGCCGAGAGAGATGTTGCCGTTTGAGAGAGAGCGACGGCTGAGGAGGAAGATGTTAGGCGATGCGGGTGAGGATGATGATGAAATTGAGAGCAGGAATATATCAGAAGACCATTTTTATAGAAACGCGTCATCGTCGATGAGGGATAGCGGTAGTAGTGATAGTCACAGCAGCAGCAGCAGTAGCAGTAGAACGGGAAGAAGAAGAAACTTGCTCCATCGCGGCATCGGTTTCACCATGGGTAAAGCCGGATGCGGCAAGGAACTTTACGTCAGAGTCGTCCACGAGAACGATGGTCCCGGAAATATCGTATCCAAGCGCGTTTTTAGTCAAGAGCAAACGCTGAACGAGTGCTTGACGCGAGATCCGACGTTGTGCAGAGAGAAAGACTCGTTGACGGCGGCCAAGAAACTCCCCGGCGTGAGAGGTTTAAAGAAGCTCCCGAAAGTTGGTTTGTCGCCGCTCCTCGGGAAAGGGAAGAAATTCAGCACTTGCGCGATCGTCGGTAACGCCGGTCACTTGATGACGAAACCGTACGGAAAGTACATCGATGCACACGACGTCGTCGTTCGGTTCAACATTTTACCGACTACTGGTTTTGAAAAGCACGTCGGCACGAAAACGACGCTCCGAGTGTTAAACGGTCGCCGCTCCATCGCGCTGTGTTGCCGCGGTAACTTTCCCGAAGGCAAAGCCGGTAACGAAGACACCGGCGTGATGATTTGGTTCCCAGCCGCACAAGGTGAAATCCTCTCCGCGTGCAAAAAGCGTTTTCCGAACAACCCGCGCTTCGCGCTCCCTCTGAAACTCTCCAAATCCTTAGCCGGCGCTATGAACAAACTCCGAACCGATGCCAGCCGCTTAGGCTTGACTGGTTTCACCCAATGGCGCCAAATGACTTCCGGCGCGCACGCCATCCTCCTCTTCTCGCAACTCTGCGACACCGTCAACGTATATGGGTTTGGATCTTTCCCGGGAAAAGAGAAAGCGCCGGACCAATACGGAGGAAGAAGCGCTCGCGCTCGCTCGGGTACGATTTGGCACGATTGGAGCGGAGAGAAAAACGTCAATAAACTGTTACACGCGGCCGAGGTCATCAACGTTTGCTCCGCGTAATAGTATTAGTATTACTCAGTAGTTTCTTTGTATTCACACGTACGACGGGGCTCCTTCATAAAAAAAACCAACTGACAAGAACTCTGGTTCCCACATTTCATCATCACAAAATTTCAAAGAAGCTTTCTGAGGGCGCCTCAAATTAAGTACAGAGGCCACTGCGTGAGAAAAAGCGCTTCGAGAGAATCTCTTTTTTTGCTCTTTTTCTGAAAATCTCTCTTTTTTCTCTCGCGTTCAGATTGGAAAAACCTCACCAACGCTTCACAACAAAACGAAAGCGACGCGCGCGCTGCTTTTGCAAAACATCCCCTTAACTCCCCTTCTGCTCTTCTCACCGTTTTGCGCATCATCGTCATCGCACACACTGCGCGCGCACACACGCACACGTCTCTCTCTCATCTCTCTCTCTTGTACTACAAAAGCAGAGTTCAGAGCGAATTGGTTCGTTGACAAGAAAAGCTCGTTAACCTCGTTTTACCCCCAAAGACGAAAGGGAAAAAATGATGATGTTTGCTTTGTCATCGACGACTTCCTACTGCGCCGGGGCGAAACTGAAGACGACGACGACAAAGAAGAAGCAACAACGAGTCGTCCTTCTCGCCGCAAAAGCCTCCTCTTCTTCTTCTTCGTCGTCTTCTTCGTCCAACGATAAAGACGACGAAAGGGAAGAGGAAAAGGAAAAGGAGGGGTTTGTTCCCCAAAAAGGTGAAAAAAAGGAGGAGCAAAAAAAGGAAGCTGA
>Ga0255752_10000115_pt1 | contig 93699 bp, 93 predicted proteins | sample 011ome_25_FD_179952 | JGI IMG/M metagenome (GOLD analysis project Ga0255752, IMG submission 179952) | Coastal salt marsh microbial communities from the Groves Creek Marsh, Skidaway Island, Georgia - 011512CT metaG (version 2) | ecosystem: Environmental > Aquatic > Marine > Intertidal zone >...
TCGCCACCAAACCGCCAATCGAAATCATCGTTGCGGATGCGAAAAATGATGTTCCTTGGCGTAGGCTGTTCATGATTTGGCTATCGAAAATTCGATTGTCACGTTCAGCCATATATACCATCCAGTCGCGACGATATTTTACCATGATTTGTGTGGTCGATTGCCGGTGCTCGGGCGCGTTTTCGATGATATAGCCAATAATAAGCCACGACAGCAGCAATATACCAAGTGCCACAAAGTCGTAGGTTGAAAACAGGTGTAGTCGGTCAAGCCAAGTCATGTAACAGACTTAATATCTAAAGACGGACTTGCCAATTCACAAAATTGGTTATATTATCTTACCAATAGTGAGGTGCCCCATGGAAATGCCAGTCCCAAGCCAGGATCGTCTGGATCGAAAATCAGAACTTGTGCTGCGGTTGCGCGCGATTTTGCCGTCCGATTGTGTGATCGATGATCCTATGGAAACGCGCGCCTATGAATGCGACGCGTTGTCTGCGTATCGCTGTCCGCCGATGGCGGTGGTGCTGCCCTATACGACGGAACAGGTCGCACAAACGCTGAAAATTTGTAGCGATCTGAATATTCCAGTGGTCCCACGCGGATCTGGTACGTCACTGGCAGGTGGGGCGATGCCCACGTCGGACAGTATTATTCTGGGCGTATCACGGATGAATGATGTCTTGGACACGGATTATGATAACCGCGTGATCCGCGTCCAGACAGGGCGCACCAACCTAAGCGTGACAGGCGCGGTTGAGGCAGATGGTTTTTTCTATGCCCCAGATCCGTCCAGCCAATTGGCCTGCGCGATCGCGGGCAATATCGCTATGAACTCTGGCGGCGCGCATTGTTTGAAATATGGCGTGACGTCAAACAATCTGATGGGTGTGCGTATTGTCACGATGCAGGGTGAAATTTTGGACATCGGCGGCGCACATTTGGATGCCCCTGATTTGGACCTGTTGGGTGTGATCTGCGGATCCGAGGGTCAGTTGGGCATCGTGACCGAGGCCACATTGCGCATCATCCACAAACCAGAGGGCGCATTGCCTGTCTTGCTGGGCTTTGACAGCAACGAAGTGGCGGGACAATGCGTGTCTGATATTATCCGTGCGGGCGTGTTGCCGGTGGCCATCGAATTTATGGATCGCCCCTGTATCCGCGCGACCGAAGATTTCGCCAAGGCGGGATACCCCGACTGTGAGGCATTATTAATCGTCGAAGTCGAAGGCAGCCCCATCGAAATCGAAGAACAGTTGGAAAAAATATTGGCGATCGCGGCCACGCATAATCCCGTCGAAATGCGCCGCGCAAATGATATGCAAGAGGCCGCGCGTATTTGGCTGGGCCGCAAATCGGCCTTTGGTGCGATGGGGCAGATCAATGATTACATGTGTTTGGATGGCACCATCCCTGTGTCGAAACTGCCCTATGTCCTAAAACGCATCGGCGAAATGAGCCGTGAATTCGGCCTAGGCGTGGGTAATGTGTTCCACGCAGGGGATGGCAATATGCATCCGCTGATTTTGTACAATGCCAATGAACCCGGTGAATTGGAAAAATGCGAAGCCTTTGGAGCGGAAATCCTAAAGCTGTGTGTAGAAGTTGGCGGTTGTTTGACCGGTGAACATGGGGTCGGCATCGAAAAACGCGATTTGATGGATCATCAATTCACGCGCGATGATCTGAATGCACAGATGAACATCAAGGACGTATTTGACCCTGCTTGGCTGTTAAACCCGGCCAAAGTGTTTCCATTGGCGGCCTCGGCATCGCGTCGTGATGGGGGATTGTGATATGATCCATTATGCGACCTGTGAAAATGATGTATCGTCCTATCTGCAATCGGCCAAAGGTTCGGTTGTCATCCAAGGGGGCGGGACACGGACGGTTCAAACCCCTGTGGGTGCAGTGTTATCGCTGCAAAAATTGGCCGGTGTTGTGGATTATGAACCCGGCGCTTTGACGATGGTTGCGCGTGCGGGCACGCCCCTATCTGAGATTGAACAGACTTTGGCGCAAGAAAATCAGCGATTGGCCTTTGAACCCGTGCTGATGAATGACGTTTTGGGCACAACAGGCACCAGTACCATTGGTGGCGTATTTGCCGCAAACGCCAGCGGTGCGCGCCGGATCCAAGCAGGCGCGGCACGCGATTTTTTGTTGGGTGTGCGCTGTGTCGATGGCACTGGAACGATCATCAAAAACGGTGGTCGCGTGATGAAAAACGTGACTGGATATGACTTGGTGAAATTGCTTGCAGGCAGCTGGGGGCAACTGGGCGTGTTGACCGAAGTGTCATTCAAGGTTTTACCGATTTGCGAAACCGAAACGACCTTAGCGGTATCCGTCACAGACCCCGAAGGGGCTGTTGCGGTTTTGACGGGCGCAATGGCGACGCCCTTTGATGTAACAGGGGTCGCGTATGATCCCGCATGTGGCTGCGCCTATGTACGCATCGAAGGTTTTGATAAGTCAGTGTCCTATCGCGCCGATGAAATCACCAAGCTGCTGTGCAAATTTGGTGATGTTGACCGGATAAACGCGGCAGCGTCGCATGACCTGTGGTTGGGACTGCGCCGACTGGCCCCACTTGTTGGGCGCTCTGGTAGCTTATGGCGGGTGTCTGCTAAGCCGACAGATGGCCCCGCTGTTGTCGCAGCCTTGGGTGTCAGTGATTATTTCATGGATTGGTCAGGGGGTGTGATTTGGGCGATTTTGCCAAATGGTCGCGATGTCCGCGCTGACCTTCAGCACATTTCAGGGCATGCAACCTGTTTTGGGTCAGGGCATCCGATGTTACAGCCGCAACCAAAGGGTGTTGATGATATTTTGCGTGGCATTCACGCAAAATTTGACCCCAACTATTTGTTTCCAATGCACAGCAAGGTCGCATAGCATGCAAACGTTTTTCCGACCCGAACAACTGACGGACCCTGATTTTGAACGGTCCAATGAAATCCTGCGGGCCTGCGTGCATTGTGGGTTTTGCACAGCAACATGCCCAACCTACCAAGTTTTAGGGGATGAACTAGACAGCCCGCGCGGCCGGATATATTTGATCAAGGATATGCTGGAAAATAACCGTGTCCCAGACGAACGCACGGTCAAGCATATTGATCGGTGTTTGTCGTGTCTGGCCTGTATGTCGACATGCCCATCGGGTGTTCATTATATGCATTTGATCGATCATGCCCGCGCATATATTGATGAACACTATGACCGACCTTGGTCTGATCGCGCGTTGCGATGGGTTTTGGCACAGATTATTCCCTATCCATATCGATTCCGGTTGGCGTTGCTAGGTGCAAAGATGGCGCGCCCATTCGCGCGCTTTGTTCCCGATAAACGTCTGCGCGCCATGATCGCTATGGCACCCAAACGTGTCCCACCTGTCAGCCGCAACGATGATCCACAAACGTTCCAACCCAAGGGCGCACAACGCAAACGCGTGGCATTGATGACCGGATGCGCACAGCGGGCGCTAAACACGGATATCAATGATGCCACGCTGCGACTGTTGCAGCGGCTGGGTTGTGAAATTGTGATCCCGCAGGGGCAGGGGTGCTGTGGCGCGCTGACCCATCATATGGGCAAGACCGATCAATCCCATGCCTCGGCTGCGGCCAATATCCGCGCATGGATGGCCGAGGTCCGTGGCCAAGGGTTAGATGCGATTGTGATCAATACCAGCGGATGCGGCACCACGGTCAAGGACTACGGCCATATGTTCCGCGACACACCACTGGCACAGGATGCCCAAACAATTTCAGCCCTAGCCAAGGATGTGTCCGAGGTCCTGATTGATCTGGATTTCCCCGAATGTGACGCCCAAGGGTTAACCGTTGCCTATCACGCGGCCTGTTCCTTGCAACATGGTCAACAAATCAAAGATCACCCAAAAACACTGCTGCGCCGTGCTGGGTTTCAGGTGGCCGAGCCACGCGATCCACATCTTTGCTGCGGATCGGCTGGTACCTATAATCTGTTGCAACCTGAGATTTCGGAACAATTAAAAACCCGCAAAGTACAAACATTGCAGGCCATTCAGCCGGACGTGATTGCGGCGGGAAACATTGGCTGCATGATGCAGATTGGATCAGGTACACATATTCCAATTGCCCACACTGTTGAATTACTGGACTGGGCCACAGGTGGTCCCAAACCCGCAAGCCTGTCGCCGGACTATGCCGCACCCAAGGATGCCGTACCAATTTTGCGTTGACGTAAGCCCTGTGAAAGTGTGACAGTGGCGTAAGGGTACCTGTTACAAGGTGGAGGGGTGTTGGTGTTACGCGTTATATCAGTGGTAATTGCAGTGATTTTTGGGGGCTCGGCTGGGGCACAAACGTCAAATCTGCGCAGTCTTGAAACATTGCAAATCGGACGAGAGTGGGTTTCTGTTGGGCGACTTATACTGAATTATGGGGTTGGGTTTTGCACTGCAACCCTCATTTCAAATGACTTAATTTTAACTGCGGCGCATTGCTTGTATGATCCTGATACTGGACGAAAATACGAACTGGAAGGGTTTGAATTTCAGGCCGGTTGGCGAAATGGGCGCGCTGAATCCTATAGACGCATTCGCGCAGCTGCGGCGCATCCGAAATATCTGTTGGCGAATAAATCCGATGTGAACCGTCTGAAATACGACGTGGCATTGTTGCGTCTGGATACGCCAATTCGAAAATCAAACATTCCGCCTGTTGCGATGTCTGAATTGCCAAAGCCGGGCGATTCTGTTGGGGTGGTGTCATATGCGCGCGGACGCGTGAATGCCCCCAGTATCCAAGACACCTGCGTGGTGCAATCTGAATATTCTGGTGTTTTAGTTATGACCTGTTCCGTTGACTATGGCGCATCTGGATCACCGGTTTTGGTCAGTTCAAATGGGCAGCCCCAGATAACGGGGGTTGTGTCTGCTATGGCGGAAATGAATGGCAGGCTGGTGTCGCTCGGTACGTCTTTGCGTTCGACTGTTCCAGATATATTACCGTTGATGGCCCCAAAGACCGAGTTTTCCTCGGTCAATCAGCGGCGCGACACTGGTGCGAAATTCGGCAGCGTGGCGAAACGTAAAGCGGCGCCTCTTGAAACGGAATGATCTGATCCCTAGCTAACAGGTATGGGTGCCGCCGGGCGGGCCCATGTTATTGAAATCGCTTGCGCCAAGATGGGCAGGCCCCTGTTATCGCTTTGAAAGGATGACGACATGAGACATTTTGATTTTACACCCCTATACCGCGCCTCTGTTGGTTTTGATCAGATTGCGGATATGATGGATCGGGTTCTTTCCAATGATCCTGCGACCCAAAATTCCTATCCCCCCTATAACATCGAAAAAACGGCGGATGACGCCTATCGTATTTCGGTCGCTGTTGCGGGGTTTTCTGATCAGGACCTAACGGTTGAGGTGCGCGAAAACGCATTGATCGTCGCGGGTCAAAAACCCAAAGAGGATCAGGAAAAATCCTATCTGCATCGTGGCATCGCGACGCGTGCCTTTGAACGGAAATTCCAATTGGCAGATCACGTACGTGTCACAGGCGCCAGCCATATCGACGGTATGTTGCACATCGATCTGGTGCGCGAACTGCCAGAATCGGTCAAACCACGCCGCATTGATATTGCCACGCCAAACACACGTGTGTTGGCAGCTGATACGGTAAACTAATCCATATTGCGGTGGTCAGCGTTTGTTGACCACCACGCCCACCATGGGACCAACGGATCGTCCCAGATCATGTCGGAATGGATCTGCAACATACAAACGTGACACATTCCCATCAAAATATAACGCCATATCGGTGCCCAAATGGTCCCGGAAAAATGTGGCAAAGTCATAGAAATTAACGGTTTGATTTGAAATCACAAAATAGGCCCGGTTGTCCGACACCCCGACACCGTTTCGGATATAGCGTGACGTACTGTTTGGAATGAAACGGGGATGCAGTTTTCCATCAATGACCAGCATTGGACCAGACTGCGTTGCAAATTGGCACGCTGGTGACTTGGACTGAAATTGCAGCGTTTCAATAATGTTCCATTTATTTTCTGCAACGCAAAACACCCCATTGGGCAGCATCCCGAAATTACCGGGGCCTGCAGATGTTATGACGGATTGATGGGTTTCGCCATTTTCGGTGTAATGCCCCACAGGCGATAAATCGCGGTGATACATCCCCGCATTCATGCCAAACGCAAGCGTTTGCCCCCGATCATCCAAATCCGACAGCAGGTCGAAAAACTGGCCATAGGGTTGGCCCTGATCATCCAGATAAAACAGACGCAGATCATCGCGGCCCTGTTCGGCCTGACAAACCGTATAAGACGTGTCGCGATAGGTTATATCACGACACTCTGCGCCCAGAACAGGCGTGGTAAACAAAATCAACAATGCCCAAAGGCGGATCATTATTCTGTGTCTAGGTCGCGTTGCACGGTATCTTGGGCAAACAGGCGACGCGTTTCATCCATGCGATCGAATGTTTCATCCAGTCGGAACCGCAAATCGGGCGTAAATTTCAACGCCAGTGTTTTGCCGATTTGATGACGCAGTTCCGCTTTGTTGCGGGCCAGCAATGTTGTGACATCGCCGCTGCCCTTGCCGCCCAAGGGGCAGACATAGGCCGTTGCGATTTTTAAGTCGGGCGATACCGTTACTTCGCCCACGGTGATCGACATCCGTGCCAAATCAGGATCATGGATATCACCGCGTGTCAAAATATCAGACAAAGACCGGCGGACAAGTTCGCCGACCCTAAGTTGTCGCTGAGAGGGCCCAGGCCCGTCATGAAATTTGTTTTTTGCCATAAATTCTCTCTACGCTGTTCTTTGCCCTTTGCCAAGATGTCCCAGCTTGGTTAAGAACATAACCAACAAGAAATAGGAGTAAGACAATGGCACATTCCCCTAAAATCGCGATTTTGGGTGCCTCGGGTCGAATGGGGCAGATGCTGATCCAAACGATACGCAGCAGCGATGCGGCAACCTTGGTGGCGGTGGCTGATCGCGTGGGATCAGATTGGGTCGGGCGCGATTTGGGGGCCTGTCTGGGGGCAGCTGATATGGGATTGGTCGTCTCAGATGACGCCAAGGCCACGATAGCGGCGGCGGATGCGGTGATTGATTTTACCTCACCTGCGGCAACGGTTGTGCACGCGGACCTAGCCGCGCAATCGGGAACAGCGCATATCATTGGCACAACCGGCATGACCGACGCGGAATTGGCAGCGATTGCAGGGTCGGCCCAGCAAACGGCGATTGTGCGTGCGGGCAATATGTCCTTGGGTGTGAATTTGTTGACACTGCTGACCCGCAAGGTGGCCGCCGCCCTAGACGAAGATTTCGATATCGAAGTGATCGAATATCACCACAATCAGAAAGTGGACGCGCCCTCGGGCACGGCACTGATGTTCGCTGATGCCGCAGCAGACGGGCGTGGCGTATCCTTGGCAGATGTGCGCGACAGTGGTCGTGATGGGATAACAGGGGCGCGCAAGCGCGGCGATATTGGTTTGGTGGCTGTGCGTGGTGGCGATATTGTGGGCGAACATGATGTCATGTTTGCCGCAGCTGGCGAACGCGTGATTTTGCGTCATGTGGCCACGGACCGTGCGATTTTTGCCCGTGGCGCGGTTAAGGCGGCGTTATGGGCCATCGGCAAGCCCGCAGGTGAATATTCCATGCTGGATGTGTTAGGGCTATAGCGGGGGCTATAGCTGGCGCCCAAAATTGATCCATTTTGTGATCCAGTGCGTATCTATCGTATAGGGAAAACAAGGTGTTCAATATGGGCAAAGGTGTTTGGATCATTTTGTGTATGTGCATGGCAGGATCTGTCAGTGCCGAAACACAGCGAATTACGGACAAAAACACATTTTTGAATATTGTCGGTGACAAAACCCTGGCGCGGCCATTCGTGTCATTGCAGGTGTTACCAGATGGTAAAATCAATGGCAAAGGCGCAGGGCGCACTGTCACGGGCGATTGGTCATGGAATGATGGATATTTCTGTCGCACGATGTTTTGGGGATCGCGGGAATTATCCTATAACTGTCAGGCCGTTGACAAGGTGGGTGAAAAACTGCGTTTTACCGCTGACCAAGGCGCAGGCATGGCCGCCGATTTTTCACTGCGCTAGCCTGATTTTTTGAACGGGGCCATGCCTTGGCGGGCCAATTCGTCGGCCTGTTCGTTTTCGGGATGGCCTGCATGTCCTTTGACCCATTGCCATGTCACCGTGTGGCGTTCTTGGGCTGAATCCAGACGCTGCCACAGTTCAATATTTTTCACAGGCTTTTTGTTGGATGTTTTCCATCCATTGCGTTTCCACCCGTAAATCCAACCTGTGACCCCGTTTTTGACATAGGCGCTGTCGGTTACGATGGTGATTGTGCTGGGCCGTTCGAGGGTTTCTAGGGCCGTGATGGCGGCCAGCAATTCCATGCGGTTGTTCGTGGTGTCCGCTTCGCCGCCACATAATTTTCGTTCTTTGATGACTTGGTCGGCTTGCTTGGCTTGTAACAACACGCCCCATCCACCAGGGCCGGGATTGCCCGAACAGGCCCCATCTGTATATGCGAATAAGTCTGGCATATTACAAAACCACAGGGATCAGGCAGGCAACGACGCCGCTGGTCAGCAATATGCGCAGTTTCATCCACCACCGCGGTGTCAGACCGGCCCTAAAGAAATAAAAATCCAAGATCAACAATCCCAAAAATCCGGTGATCAGGTTTAGCCCCGTGCTGACCGGACCGCCGCCCGTCATAAAAAACGCCCACAGCGCGGGGATCACAGACAGGGCATAGCCCGCTGCTGCCGCCGCCCCGGTTGTTTTGGTGGCAAATCCCCACAATACGCCAGACATAAATGATAATATCACCGTGCCGTAAAATAACTGCACATAGGGCCCAACAAATCGTGGCCCAAGCATGGACGCGGTTAGTTCGGCCATGCCATCATGATACAGCGTCACAACGCCCCAGACAAAGGGGATTAGCCCCGCAAGGCCCAAGATTAATGCAGATCGGGGAATGGATGTCATGATACCTCTCGCAGGACGCGCGGCACCTTGAAGTTCACATTTTCTTGGGCGGTTTCTATCTGTTGCACGGTCACATCATATTTGTCGCGAAATGCGTCGATGACTTCGTTTACCAAAACCTCAGGTGCGGATGCGCCTGCCGTAATGCCGATCGAGCGGATACCATACAGGGCCCGCCAATCCAATTCGTCGGCGCGTTGAACCAATTGTGAATACTGGCAGCCTGCTTTGGCGGCCACTTCGACCAGACGTTTGGAATTGGATGAATTGGGCGCGCCCACAACCAACAGGGCATCGACCTTGGGTGCTACCTCTTTTACGGCCAATTGCCGGTTGGTGGTGGCGTAGCAGATGTCCTCTTTGTGGGGGCCGACAATGGCGGGAAACCGCTGCTGCAATGCGGCAACCGTTTCGGCGGTGTCGTCGATGGACAGGGTTGTTTGCGTGACAAAGGCCAGTTTGGCAGGATCGCGCACATCAATGCGGGCAACATCGGCGGCGTCTTCGACCAAGATCACCTCGCCTTGGGGCAGTTGGCCCATTGTGCCGATGGTTTCTGGGTGGCCTTTGTGTCCGATCATGATGATCTGCAAACCGTTGTCATGGTGGCGTTCGGCCTCGATGTGCACTTTGCTGACCAGGGGGCAGGTGGCATCGACATAAACCATATTCTTGGCCTGTGCCTCGGCCGGAACCGATTTGGGTACACCATGTGCGGAAAAAATCACGGGTCGATCATCGGGGCATTCCGACAATTCCTCGACAAAAATGGCCCCTTTGTCGCGCAAACCATCAACCACAAATTTATTGTGAACGATTTCGTGGCGCACATAAACGGGTGGCCCCCATTTTTCCAACGCTAATTCTACAATTTTGATGGCGCGGTCGACACCGGCACAAAAACCACGCGGCGCAGCCAAATAAATATCAAGGGCAGGTTTGGTCATCTTATTATCCTGTTTGTCAGCGCAGTTTTAATTCAGCATGGCACAGGGGTAAACCGATTCATAGAAAATAAAAAATATCAATTTCTCTTTTGTCCAAGGAAGAAAGTGGATATTGTCGTGTTAACTATATATGGCAATCATACTTTATTTGGTGTTTTGTTTTGGACCGTCAGACTGAATCATATTCTGCGGCGCTGCGTGGCGTCGAAGAGATCGCGCACCAACGGCGTGTGCAAACGGTGTCGTCGACGTCGTGGTTTGTCATATTTTTGGGCCTGCTGTGGTGCGGGCTGGGCATTACGCTGGGATCATGGGGCATGGTTCTGGCCGCGTTGGTATCAGTATTGGGGTCGGTTCAGGCGCTGTTTTTGGTAAACACCCGTTTTGATGTATTGGCGCGGTTTTTATGGATATTATCGGCGCAAATTTCGGTGATGATTGGGTGTTTTATCATTGACGAAGCTGGGCGCGTTGATTTCCTGTTTGCGGGCATGATTGGTGCGCCATTCCTGGTATTTTCGATTAATTTTGAACGCAAATTTTTGGCATTTTTCGTGCTAAGTAATCTGGTGTATTGGATCATCCAATGGTCCCTTGGCTCCGATTATTTTGGGACCGTTGTCATCGGCCCTGCCGAGGCCGAGGCCTATGTGTTAGTGCCTGTGTCGATTACAACCTTGACCGTGATCATGGTGCAATTGGGATATTTTGGCATGATTGCCAATGATTACGCCATTCGGGTGTATCGCGCGTCCCTAGATGCCAGTTCCGCGCTGCAGGCCAAGTCGCGGTTTTTGGCCAATATGAGCCATGAAATTCGCACACCTATGAACGGTGTTGTGGGCATGATTGATATCATGGACAACAGTGATCTGACCAAGGAACAAAAACGCATGTTAAAAACAATGCGCGAAAGTTCATATTCATTGTTGCGTATCATCGATGATATTTTAGACACGTCAAAGATTGAAGCAGGCCAGTTGACACTGACCGAGCGGCCGACCGAAATGGTATCCTTGCTGGAAAGCGTGGTCGAAAGTATGGTCCCCTTTGCTGATAATCGCCGCGTTTTGTTATCATTCCGATTTGATCCAAATTTGCCGCAATGGATCAATTGTGACAGTGGGCGGTTGCGACAAATCCTGTTGAATTTGGTGTCGAATGGTATCAAATTTTCCTCACCTGACGACCCGCGTGCACGCGGGAGCGTTTTGATCGAGGTGAAAAAACAGCCCCATGATCGTTTTCAAATTATCGTGACCGATAATGGTATTGGGATTGCGCCCGACCAACAGGCGGGCATATTTCAACCGTTCATGCAAACCGCGGGACAGGAACAGGCGCGTTTTGGTGGAACCGGATTGGGTCTGACAATCGTACGCCAATTGGTCGAAAGCATGCGGGGCGAAATTTCGCTGGACTCTGACATTGGCAAGGGCGCAAAATTCACCATCGATTTGCCATTGAATGAACCCAAAGGAATGACAAATGCGCCCGATCTGACAGGGCTGACTGTCTATGCGTTCGTTATGCGTCCACGTACGGCTGAAACCTTGGAACACTATGTTTCCCATACTGGCGCGAAATATATGCCCATTTCGGAAAACACGGAATTAAAGGCATTGCTGCCCGACGCGCCCGACAACAGTATTTTGTTAATCGGATTGGCCGGCGAAAATTCATCTGTGATGAAAGAGTTTGCGCGCCAAATATACGAAGATTTCCCCGATCAGCGCATGATCACCTTTAGCGCGCATCGGACCGATTTAAGTACTGAGCAATCTGATAATCATCGCGTTGTGCAGTGGAAGCCGTTGTTGCCCACTGAATTTTGGCGCACCTTGTCGGATTTGGGCGGATTTGGTGATAAACTGTCTGATGGTCATACTGCTGATACGGTCGAGCCGGTGCCGATGGATCAGGTCAAATCCACCCGAATTTTGGTGGCAGAAGACAACGAAATCAATAAAATCGTAATCGAAAAACAATTGCGTCATTTAGGGTATGACCCGGTCATCACTGACGATGGCATCGAGGCATTTACGCATTGGTCGACAGGTGAATTTGATATCGTGTTATGCGACTGTCATATGCCGCGATTGGACGGGTTTGGACTGGCCGAAAAAATCCGCGAATTTGAGGTGAAAAACCGATCCAAGCGCACCCCAATTATTGCCATCACGGCCAATGCCCAAATTGGCGAAGCAGAACGCTGCTATGCGTCAGGAATGGATGATTACCTATCCAAGCCTGTCAAGATCAAGGATTTGAAAGACACGCTTGAACGTTGGCAATAAAGCGGATTACTGTGCTTGTATCGCGGTGATCGGTGTCAGGATTGAAAATGCGTAAAATAAAATCAGCCTTTGTCGGCGTTGATCAGGGATCAGTGCATTTGTTTTCTGACTATGACACAGGTGGTCCAATGTGGTCGCACACCGGCGAACGCGAGGTCGCAAAACGCATCATGTTCAGCGAACCCTTTGCGCGGCCACCGGCGGTCACGCTTCAGATTGCAATGCTGGATTCCCATTCCGATCATTTTCTGCGCATGTCTTACGATGCGACAGATGTGACCTGCGCGGGCTTTACGCTGGTGTTCAAAACGTGGTCAGACACACGTTTGGCGCAGGTGAAAATGTCATGGCAGGCGATTGGTGAACTGCCCCAAGATGATGACTGGCTGGCGTTCAGTCAGGACCCAGATCACTGGGCCCTGACGGATTAATCGCGTTAGATTTGGCCGTCGTAAATCGGCTCTAGTGTTTCTAATTCGAACAGGGACGACACGGATGTGCCATTCCAAATGTTCAAAATCGACTGTGCGAACATTGGGGCGGTGGGCAAAATGCGAATGTTGGCAGTATTGCGGACGGCCTCTGTCGCCTCAATCGTGTCGGTCAGGACCAGATTTTTCATGACAGATTTTGACACACGTTCCACGGCAGGACCCGACATGACACCATGGGTGATATAGGCGTGTACTTCGGCGGCGCCATTGTCCATCAACACTTCGGCTGCTTTGCACAATGTGCCGGCGGTGTCGCACATGTCGTCAACGATGATACAGATTTTGTCCTTAACTTCACCGATTACGGTCATTTCCGCAATTTCGCCCGGTTTTTCGCGGCGTTTATCAACGATGGACAGGGGCGCGTTGATGCGTTTAGCCAATTCACGCGCGCGTGCCACACCACCCACGTCAGGGGATACAACCATAATATCTTGCATACGGCCTGCGAACTGTTTTTGAATGTCTAGCGCAAAGATGGGTGATGCATAAAGGTTATCGACCGGAATATCGAAAAAGCCTTGGATTTGGGCTGCGTGCAGGTCCATTGTCAGGATCCGTTCAACGCCTGCCTCGACCAGCATGTTGGCCACCAGTTTTGCAGAAATCGGTGTGCGTGCCTTGGCGCGGCGGTCCTGACGGGCATAGCCGAAATAGGGGATCACAGCTGTAATCCGCCCCGCAGACGACCGGCGCAACGCATCGGTCATGATCAACAATTCCATCAGGTTGTCGTTGGCTGGGTTTGATGTGGACTGAATAATGAACATATCCTCGCCACGCACGTTGTCATATACTTCGACAAAAATTTCTTGGTCGTTGAAGCGTTCGATACGCGCATTGACCAATGATACACTTAATCCGCGATGCAGAGACATGCGGCGCGAAATTCCTTTGGCAAGTGTTAGGTTTGCGTTACCGGAAATCAGCTTTGGTTCGATTGCAGGCATTGTTCGGTCTTTCCCCAGGTGATTGTGACAGAATCATGAATAACCTTCGCTTAGCACGGCCCAAGCCACAGGCAAAGCATTGGCAGCCCCCCTGCGGCCAAAAGCCTGATTTAAGTGGCATTTCCGTCAGAATTTCGACGACATTTCCACCCAAGGGCGAAATTCGCACTGCAACGGTTTGTATTGCGCGACGTGACATTGGGCCTAGGTGTGTTATCTGTGACGAAATTAAAGATGACAGGGCAGGACGCACAATGCGGGCAGGATATTCCATCAACGACATTCAATTCGGATCCAGTGATGCACAGGCTTTGATGGTGCATTGTTCGCTGTCAAATGCGCGGTCTTGGGCCCCTTTGGCGGGGCAGTTGGGCCCTGATTTTTCAGCCCTTGCCTTTGATTTGCCGGGTCATGGCCATAGCCAAGATTGGACGCCTGACCATGATTACCAAGATGCCTGTGTTGATATTGCAGCCAGCTATCTGGATCGGCCGCTGGATGTGGTGGGGCATTCCTTTGGTGCGACGGTTGCCTTACGGTTGGCCTTGGCCCATCCGCAGCGGGTACGATCGCTGGTGTTATTTGAACCGGTTTATTTTTATGCAGGGACAACCGATTTTCCTGACATGCGGCCGCGGTATGATGCCGAATATACGGAATTTGCAGCGTTGTTGCAGGCGGGTGATTTGGCAGCGGCCGCACGTCATTTTATGCAGCGTTGGGGCGATGGGACGGATTGGGATCATTTGCCTGCGGCGCATCAATCGGCGATTACGCGGCGCATTCATTTGATTGCGGCGGGGGGCGTTGCCCTGCATGCTGATCCGCATGCGATGTTATCCAACGGCGGTCTGGATCAGCTGCCCATGCCGGTTTTGTTGGTACGCGGCGACCAGACACATTTTATGATGGACCCGATCCATGCGGCATTGGCCCGTCGCATCCCCCAATGTGATCAGATCGTGGTGCAGGGCGCGGGGCATATGGTGCCGATCACGCATGCGGCCGACTGTGCCGCCTTGGTGCGCCAATTCTGGAATGGGCTTTAGCGGTTATTTTTTGCCAATGCGGGGTTCGGTGCCTGCGATAATGCGATTGATATTGGCGTTGTGGCGATAAAAAATTAGCACCGCCAATCCAATGCACAGACCCGCCAATTGTGGCTGACCCAGTCCATAGGCCCACAGGGCCGATGTGCCGGCCGCAACCAAAGCAGACAGCGATGATATGCGTGTGATCACTGCTGTGACCAACCATGTTCCACAGGCCGCCAAGCCAATGGGGAACGAAATGGCCAGCAAAACGCCCAAAAATGTGGCAACGCCTTTGCCGCCCTTAAACCCGATATAGACGGGAAAACAATGTCCCAAAAATGCCGCCAGCGCGGCCAGTTGCACGGCATCCTCGGCCGCCAAACTGCGGGCGACAAAAACGGCAATTGCACCTTTGCCACTGTCTAGGATCAGCGTCAGAAAGGCAGCCAATTTATTGCCCGTCCGCAACACATTGGTGGCCCCGATGTTGCCTGATCCGATGTCGCGCAAATTGCCCAATCCGAACAGACGCGCTATGACCAAGCCAAAGGGGACAGACCCCAACAGGTACCCAAACGCGGCCCATAGAGCCAATGCCATCGGTTGCGTTACGATTTCAGGAAACAACGTCATTGTTCAAACACCTTTTGCCCAGCGACATAGGTTGCCATGACCTTGCCCTGCATCCGTTGCCCGTCAAAGGGGGTGTTTTTCGATTTTGATCGCAGGGATTTGCGGTCTAGGACAAAGGGGACATCTGGATCAAATACAATCAAATCCGCGGGTGCGCCAATCGACACGCGGCCGCAATCCAATCCCAACCGGTTTGCTGGGTTCAACGACAAGGCGCGGAACAAGGTGGGCAAATCCAGATAATTGCCATGCACCAACCGCAATGCAGCGGGCAGCAATGTTTCCAAGGCGACCGCACCTGCCGCGGCCTCTTCGAATGGCAGGCGTTTGCTTTCTTCGTCTTGGGGGGTGTGCATGGATGAAATGATATCGATCAATCCGCTGGCAACGGCTTGGATGGTTGCCAATCTGTCGTCTTCGGATCGCAGCGGTGGTTTTACTTTGAAAAAACTGCGGTAATCGGCGACATCGAATTCGTTTAATGTCAGGTGATGGATCGATGTACCTGCGGTCACGTCCAATCCATTGGCCTTGGCCCGTTCCAATGCGGGCAGGGCGCGGGCGGTGGTGATTTGGTCAAAATGCACCTTGGCCCCCGTCATTTCAATCATGGCGATATCGCGATCGATCCCCATGCGTTCGGCCATAGGTGACACGGCGGGCAACCCGCGCAGGGATGCAAATTTGCCTGATGTCACGGCAGCGCCTGCCGATAAAATTGGTTCTTGCGGATGCAACATACACAGCGCATCCAGCGATTTGGCATAGGTCAGCGCACGCGACAGGATTTTGGTATTGCTGATCACATTATCGCCATCGGTAAAGGCGGCGGCACCCGCATCTTGTAAAAACCCGATTTCGGTCATTTCCAGACCCAAGCGTCCCTTGGTCAGGGCAGCCATGTGCAATACATTGACGCCAACCGCATCGGCGGCACGACGGCGGATAAATTCCAATGCCTCGGGCGTATCGATGGGGGGATTTGTGTCGGGCCGTGTGACAATCGTTGTAACACCACCCGCAGCGGCGGCGGCGCCTGCGGATTTATAGCTTTCTTTGTGGCGTTCGCCAGGTTCTGCAACCTTGACCCCGATATCCACAATACCTGGGGCCAAATATTTGCCCCCGCAATCCACGATTTCGTCAGGATTGGCCACCGTTTCGACGATGCGGCCATCAGCGACATACAGGTCCCGTTGCGAAACCGTCCCGTCCAAGGGATCAATCACATGGGCGTTGGTAAATTTGATCGTGCTCATGCCTGTCCCCCTGATTTTGCCCCTGATTGTGCGTTTCGCATATTGCGGGCCAGCAAATCCATTGTGGCCATGCGCACGGCAACACCCATTTCCACCTGTTCTTGGATCACGGATCGGTTGATATCATCTGCAATATCCCCGTCGATTTCCACACCGCGGTTCATCGGACCGGGGTGCATGACGATTGCATCGGGTTTTGCATAGGACAGTTTTTCAGCGTCTAAGCCATAGCGGTGATAATATTCGCGTTCTGATGGGATAAAGCCCCCATCCATGCGTTCGCGTTGCAAACGCAACATCATGACCACATCGACATCCTGCAACCCTTGGCGCATGTCGTGGTATACCTCGACCCCCAGTTCGGAAATTTGCGATGGCATCAGCGTGGGCGGGCCCACCAGCCGCACACGGTTTTCCATTTTGCCCAGCAAAATCAGGTTTGATCGCGCCACGCGGCTGTGGGCGATATCGCCGCAAATCGCAATGTTCAAACGGTGCAGCCGCCCCTTGGCGCGACGAATGGTCAGTGCGTCCAGCAATGCCTGTGTGGGATGTTCATGTTTGCCATCGCCCGCATTTAACACGGCGCAGTTCACTTTCTGTGCTAACAAATCGACGGCACCAGAATGCGGGTGGCGCACCACCAGCAAATCGGGGTGCATTGCATTCAGGGTCAAGGCTGTATCAATCAGGGTTTCGCCTTTTTTGATGGAACTGGCCTGCATGGCCATATTCATCACATCTGCACCCAACCGTTTGCCGGCCAATTCGAAACTGGCCTGCGTGCGGGTTGAATTTTCAAAAAACATATTGATTTGCGTCAAACCGGCCAAGGCATTCGAATGTTTCGTGGGTTGGCGGTTCAATGTGACATAGTTTTCTGCCACATCCAGAATTTCGGTAATGGCATCAGGGCGCAGGGGTTCAATTCCCAAAAGATGTCTTTGCGTAAAGCTCATATGTGACCTCGCTGATTTGTAAGGGGTTTAATCGCACAGCGCGCATGGCACAAGGGTATTGTTTGCTTTCCCTTGGTGGGTGGGCAAGCTATTGTACCCCCATGGAATCGTATGATGATTGGCACGCTGCGCGCGCAGCACTGGACTGGCACATCGACCTTGGCGCGACCGAGGCGATTTGCGATGCGCCGATCAACCGCTACGAATTGGCGGAAAAATCGCCCAAACCAGCCACCGCAAAGCAGGCAGGGCCCGTGGTAGCGGCCGAACCCGATGCAGTGGGTATTGCCAAATCATTGGCCCAACAGGCCCAAACTTTGGACGATCTGCGTGCGGCGATGGCCCAGTTTGAACATTGCCCCCTAAAGCCTGGGGCGCGATCCTTGGTCTTTGCCGATGGGAATCCACAGGCGCGCGTGATGATCATAGGCGAGGCCCCCGGCCGCGACGAAGACATGCAAGGCCGCCCCTTTGTCGGGCGTGCGGGTCAGATGCTGGATAAAATGTTTGCCGCAATTGGCCTGTCGCGGACCGCTGATGTGCCGCAGAACGGTATTTATATTACCAATGTCGTGCCTTGGCGCCCGCCGCAAAATCGTGACCCGTCCGCGATGGAAATTGATATGATGATGCCCTTTGTCCAGCGTCACATCGCATTGGTACGTCCTGCGGTGATTGTTGCCATGGGCAACGTCAGCGCGCAGGCATTGTTGGGGCAACGCGGGATCACCAAATTGCGCGGAACATGGATGCAGGCGCATGGCTGCGACGTGCTGCCGATGCTGCATCCTGCGTATTTGTTGCGAAACCCGATTGCAAAACGTGAAACTTGGGCAGATTTATTGGCATTAAAACAGAAATTGGGGATGTGATGACACAGATTGATGATGCCAAACCCTTTATCCCTGTGCGCATCGCCGTGTTGACGGTGTCAGACACGCGGACCTTGGACCAAGATACATCGGGTCAGACATTGGTGGATCGATTGAAATCTGCAGGGCATATTTTGGCAGATCGCAAAATTGTAACCGATGATCGGGCCGATATTGCCGCTATCTTGCGCGGCTGGATCGCTGATCCGGCGGTGGATGTGGTCATCAGCACGGGCGGCACGGGTCTGACCGGCCGCGATGTCACGGTTGAGGCGCACCGCGATGTCTATGAAAAAGAAATTGACGCCTTTGGCACCGTGTTCACCATCATCAGTATGCAAAAAATTGGCACATCGGCCATTCAATCGCGCGCGACAGGCGGCGTTGCGGGGGGGACATATTTGTTTGCCCTGCCAGGATCCACGGGTGCATGTAAGGATGCGTGGGATGAAATTTTGGTCAAACAGCTGGATTACCGCCATCGCCCGTGTAACTTTGTTCAGATTCTGCCCCGTTTGGACGAACATCTGCGACGGAAATAACGCCGCGCTGCGTGTAATTGTCCGACCCCCTTGGCAATCGGCGAATTTCGCCTAGATTCCCATTCGTAGCTTTGTGCGAAATATTTTAGAAAGGTCGCTAAATGCGATTTATTAGAAAAAGCCTGATCGGCCTGTTCCTGTTTTCTGTAACGCTTGGATTATTGGCCTATTCCGCGCAAATGGTCAAAACGGCCATTTCGGAACGTATGAACCAAGAAACCCGTGCGCCGCAACCGCGTGAACGCACGTTTACGGTTAATGTGATGCGGGCCGATCCTGCAACATTATCGCCAACACTGGACGTCTTCGGCGAGGTGCAAAGCCGCCGGACCTTGGATTTGCGCATGGCCGCAGCAGGGCAGGTTGTGTTCTTGGAACCCAACTTTATCGAAGGTGGCCAAGTTCAAGCGGGCCAAGTGCTGGTGCGGTTGGATGATGCGGATGCACAATCTGCACTGGCGCGCGCGCGTGCTGATTTGATGGATGCGCAGGCCGAAATTTCCGAGGCCGAGCGCGCCATCCGTCTGGCCGCCGATGAATTGGATGCGGCGCTTGCGCAGGCCAGTTTGCGCGAAACGGCACTGGCCCGTCAGCTGGATTTGCAAAAACGCGGTGTTGGCACCGCAGCGGCCGTCGAGACGGCAGAACTGGCCGCATCGTCAGCGGCGCAGTCTGTTTTGGCGCGACGCAGTGCCGTGGATCAATCACAGGCGCGTAAATCACAGGCCCAAACCCGAATGGCGCGGGCAGAATTGGCGACCCAAGATGCCGAGCGTCGGGTAAGTGATACTGTTCTGACGGCGCAATTTGCGGGTACCTTGTCGGGGGTGACATTGGTTCAGGGCGGATTGGTCAGCGTCAATGAACGTATTGGGCAGCTGATTGATCCCAACGCGCTTGAGGTCGCATTCCGCGTTTCAACCGAACAATACAGTCGCCTGCTGGATCCACAGGGTCAGTTGCTGGCATTGCCTGTCGAAATTACATTGTCGTCAACGGGGCGCAATTTGGTATCAAACGCGGTGCTAAGCCGTGATAGCGGATCGGTGGCACAGGGGCAGACAGGGCGTTTGTTATTTGCGCGAATCGAAAACCCCATTGGGCTGAAACCCGGTGATTTTGTGACCGTTTCGGTACAAGAGCCCGAAATAAATTATGCTGTCCGTCTGCCAGCAACGGCGCTTTCGCCTGATCAAACCGTATTGGCAGTTGGGGATGACAACCGATTGGACCCTGTGGCTGTGACTTTGCTGCGCCGTCAGGGCAATGATGTCATCGTACGCTCGCGCGATTTGGCAGGACGCGATGTTGTGATGCAGCAAACCCCATTGCTGGGCAAAGGGATCAAGGTCAAAGCGTTGCGCGGTGATGGACTTGAGGTCGCGCCAGAACCCGCCGAAGTGACCCTGACACCCGAACGGCGTGCGAAACTGATCGCCTTTGTCGAAGGAAACACGCGCATGCCGCAGGATGCCAAGACACGCATCTTGGCGCAACTCAATCAAGAAAAAGTTCCAACAGATGTCGTTGAACGCTTAGAAAGCAGAATGTGAGTTAACCATGGCGCGTGATCTTCCAAAATCGGCAGGCGGATTATTTTCCTACTTTGCGCGGCACCGCACGGCGGCCAATTTGTTATTGGTTGTGTTGTTGGTTGCGGGATTGATGGCAACCCCACGTATGCGGGCGCAATTTTTCCCCGATATTGTGTCGGATTCTATTTCTATCAGTGTAACATGGCAAGGCGCCGGTGCCGAAGACGTTGACAGCGCGATTGTCCAGACGCTAGAGCCTGCATTATTGGCCGTCGAGGGCGTGACCGAAGCAAGCAGCACATCGCGCGAAGGCAGCGCGCGCATTCGCCTAGAATTCGAACCCGATTGGGACATGTCCCGCGCCAAGGCAGATGTCGAAAGTGCATTGGACACCATTTCCAGCCTGCCCCAAGATGCCGATGACCCCACCATCGTGCAATCCTCTTGGAGCGACCGTGTGACGGATGTTGTTATATCAGGGCCGCTTGATATCCAGCAGTTGGGCCAATTTGCCGACGAATTTGTCATGCGCCTGTTTGACCAAGGTGTTACGCGCACCACGATCCAAGGTTTGGCAGCCCCCCAAGTGTTGGTCGAAGTCCAAACCGTCAACCTGATCCAGTATGATGTTACTATGCGCGACATCGCAAACGCCATCGCCCAAGAGGTCGACACCGATCCCGCGGGCGATGTAACGGGTGCCAACACGCGCGTTCGTACCGGCGTTGAAAAACGCAGCGCCAAGGATATTGAACAGATTGTTTTGGGGTCCAGCCCCGATGGATCAACATTGACCATATCCGATATTGCAACAGTGCAGGATTTGGGCATGGACCGTGGGCGCAGTTATTTCGTGCGCGGCAATCCAGCGGTTTCGATCCGTGTGGATCGTTCCCAAAAAGGCGACGCCATCGCCATTCAGCACATTGTCGAAGAGGTGGCGCAGAAACTGGAACTGACCCTGCCACAGAACACCACAGTCGAATTGATCCGTACCCGCGCCGAATATATTTCGGGACGCTTGAATATTTTGCTGCAAAACGGCGCGTCTGGATTATTGTTGGTATTGGGGTTGCTGTTTTTATTCCTGAATGCACGGACGGCGTTTTGGGTCGCCGCAGGTATTCCGACAGCGATGCTGTCTGCGATCGCATTGATGTATGTGATGGGTATTACCTTTAATATGATTTCGTTATTTGCGTTGATATTAACGCTGGGCATTGTGGTGGATGATGCCATTGTGGTGGGCGAACATGCTGATCAACGTGCGCGAATGGGCTTGCCCCCGATTGTTGCCGCAGAAACCGCTGCGCAGCGCATGGCAATGCCGGTTCTGGCTGCTACAATCACAACGGTGATCGCATTCTTGGGTCTGACCGCCATTGGTGGCCGATTTGGCGATATGATTGCCGATATTCCCTATACCGTGATCTTGGTGCTTTGTGCGTCATTGGTAGAATGTTTTTTGATCCTGCCCAATCACATGGCCCATTCAATTTCCGATGGAACGACTGTCAAATGGTATGATCGGCCCAGTTACTATGTAAACCTTGGGTTTGAATGGTTCCGTGATCGTATTTTCAAGCATGTCATCGGATGGATCGTTCAGGCCCGATATGCCATGATTGCGGGGGCAGTTGTGTTGCTGGCATCGCAGGCTGTTTTGGTGATCAGCGGGACAGTGAATTGGCGGTTTTTTTCATCGCCAGAACAGGCGTCGATCACCGGCAATTTTGCCATGCTGAACACGGCGACACGGGACGATTCCGTGGAAATGGCAAACGAACTGCAGCGCGCAGTTGACACGGTCGGCGCACGCTATGAGGCCGAATATGGCCGTAACCCCGTGACCTATGTTCTGACCGAGGTGGGCGGAAATGCAGGCCGCGGTTTGTCGGGGGCCGATACGAAATCTGCCGACTTGCTCGGTGGTATTTCAATTGAATTGATCGAGGCAGATGAACGCCCCTATTCCAGTTATAAATTCTTGGGCGATATGCAGGCCGAGGTGCAAAACCACCCTTTGTTAGAGAGTTTTTCTTTCCGCCGTTGGGGATCGGGCCCAGGTGGGGATGCATTGGATGTGCAGTTCTATGGTGCCTCGTCTGATACGTTAAAACGTGCGGCCGAAGATTTGAAAACCGCCGTTGCGCAATTTTCAATCGTATCCGCGGTCGAAGATGATTTGGCCTATGACAAAGAAGAGCTGGTTTTGGAACTGACCGCACAGGGACAGGCATTGGGGTTCACCATTGATGGGTTGGGTCAAGTGCTGCGCAATCGTCTGAACGGGATTGAGGCTGCATCATTCCCCATGGGTGTGCGCAGTGCGGAAATTCGCGTTGAATTACCTGATGGCGAAGTGACCTCTGATTTTCTGGATCGCATGCAGCTGCGCGCGCCCAGCGGTGTCTATGTCCCCTTGGCTGATATTGTCAGTGTTGAACGCAAATCTGGGTTTTCGACGGTGCGGCGCGAAAACGGCATTCGCCTGATTTCGGTGACGGGCGACATTTCCGAAGATGACGCAGATGCCGCCAACGAAGTGATGCGCGCGTTGGAGGAAGAGATTTTGCCTGAAATTGCGTCAACCCGTCAGGTGGAATGGCGCATGTCAGGGCTAAGCGAACAAGAGGGTGCATTTTTGTCCGATGCAAAAACAGGGCTGATTTTGGTTCTGTTGGGGATTTATCTGACGCTCACCTGGGTCTTTGCCAGCTGGACACGTCCGGTTGTGATTATGACGGTGATCCCCTTTGGTTTGGTGGGTGCCATCTGGGGCCATTATGTTTGGGAAATCCCGATGTCGATGTTTACGGTCGTTGGCCTGTTGGGGATGACAGGGATTATTATCAATGACTCAATCGTTTTGATTACAACCATTGATGAATACGCCAAGGATCGTGGATTGATCCCGTCCGTGATTGACGCAACCGCTGATCGGCTGCGGCCTGTGATGTTGACGACATTGACCACGGTGTTTGGCTTGGGGCCGCTGCTGTACGAACAATCGTCCCAAGCACAGTTCCTAAAGCCGACTGTCGTGACCTTGGTCTATGGCTTGGGCTTTGGCATGATTTTGGTGCTGATCGTTGTGCCGTCGCTGATCGTGATCCAAAGCGATGTGAAACGCTACTTTGTTGCGTTGCGTCATGCGTCTGCGGCGAAACACATTCGGGTCAAACGGATGTTCACGGCGGCCATTGCGCTGATCATGGTGTGGCTGGCGGCGACACTGGGTTCAGTCATCGTGACTGATCAGCTGCCTGCGGTGATCCAAAAATATGCGGATATGTTTGGGCTGTCGTCCGGTGCTGGATCTGCGCTGGTTTTGTTTTTGCTAGGGGCGGTTCTGGTTGTGATTGTTTTGACAATCGCGACCCATGCCGCACAGGCTATGACATGGGTCCGACAGCGCCGAGCCTAGCGGCTGTGACAGCCGATTTGTTCGATAACAGTATTCGGCCCCAACACTGATATGCGCAGGCGCGATCGGTCAATTGCGGCCATCGTTTCCGTCATTGGGATCAACTGCGCCTGTCCAATCAACCTGTCGCCTTGGCGGGTGGTTGCCGTGTTTTGCGCCCAAAGGACGGTGTCCATATATTCAACCACACTGCGTTCCCAATCGCCCAGACGGGGCAGTGTCGCGGTGATGGTGACATTCATTCGATCTGCGTCTGGGGCGAAATCACAGGTGATGGGCGGATGCCCAAGTTCATCCATTCCAAAGGGTGCCTGCGCAAGCGCTGCCAATATTTCAGGGGCGCGGTCGTTTTGTCCAGGCTGCGCGGTGTTTGACAATGACACCGACACGGGCACACAGATATCTTCGCAGATACCAATGTTGGCGTCTAGCGCCACTGTGATGGGTGATCCGCTGTGAATGGGGGTGATTTTAATCGGCAATGTGGCCCTGCCGCGATAGCCGAGTGTTTCAAATCCTTCGGACCCGAATTGTTCTGGGGCGGGCCAAATAATTTCCACGGATTTTATGTTTTGGCTGTTGCTAAAATCAAATTCGGGCGGGAAACCCGCGTCGCCTGGGCTGCGCCAATATGTTTTCCAGCCTTGTGATAATTCCAGACCCAAACCCACCACATGGGTTCCATCCGCGTTCTGCCAACCGGTGATCAAACGCGCCGATTCCAGCCCTGCTGCATGGGACAGTCCAGATCCGAGAATGGTGGCCCCAACGGTTATGGCAAAGATCGTTTTTTGTTTCATAGCTGATTAGTGGTCCAAAATTTATAACTTGCCAAGTCACAAATAAGCGATACCTTTGAAACCGTGGGGAATGATTGGCATGACAGATATATTTCATACAGCACAGACAGGGTCCTATTTCGGGGGCAAGTTTTTGGTTGCCATGCCGGCCATGCAAGATGAACAGTTTGGGCGTTCGTTGGTGTATCTGGTCGATCATTCACACGAGGGCGCAATGGGTCTGATCGTTAATAAACCCTTAAAGAACCACAATTTTACGCGTCTGTGTTCGTATCTGGATGTCGATATGCACGATACCCGAAACATCCCGCTGGTGTTTGGCGGGCCAGTTGAAAAACAGCGCGGATTTGTGTTGCACAGCAATGATTACAGCGATCCGCAACATTGCAAAGCCTTGCCACATGGTTTGGCGCTAAGTGCCACAAAAAATGTGATAACAGATTTGGCATTGGGTCAGGGCCCCAGTCACGCCATTGTTGCGATGGGATTTGCGGGATGGGCAGATGGCCAGTTGGAAATGGAAATCGCCCGCAATGATTGGTTGATTGTGGATGCTGATCCTGCGCTGATTTTTTCGGCGGACCATGATGACAAATGGGAACTGGCGTTAAAGCAATCCGGAATTGATCCCCGCCTGTTGTCGACCACGGTGGGCCATGCCTAGGGTACTATGATGGCTTGGGGGCTGCGGCGCGCATTAAGCGATCATTAATGGCAAGGCCCAGACCGGTCTGAGGTATGGGCGAAACGGCAATTTTGTCGCCTGCTAATTTATCAATCTGATGTAGCATGGTAAACAGATTTGCCGCCGCTTCGCGCAAATCGCCCTTGGGGGACAGGTTTAAATCACACGTGACATCGCCAAACCCCAGCCGTTTTTCATCATCTTGCCATGTGGTTGCATTCAGCCGCACCACGCCATTGGGGGCATAGTGTGATAATAATTGCCCGGGCGCCTGAATGTCGGCGCTGCTGTCATCGTCGGCGGTGACGCTTTGGTGGTCGGGTGGGGTGCCCAAAACATTGGCCAGTTGGGTTTGCGTGATTGTTCCTGGCCGCAAAATTGTTGGGGTCTCCAACAGCGATAGTATGGTTGATTCCAACCCTTCGTCACACAGGCTGGTTGCGATTACGGCGTCGATTTTCCCATCTAACCCTTGGATCACATGTTCCGCCTGTGTCGGGCTGATTTTACCCGATGGGTTGGCCGAGGGTGCTGCAATGCCCCGCCCCAAGCTGCGCAACACCGTCTGTGCAATGGGATGACGTGGAACACGAATGGCCACGCTGGGCAATCCGGCGGTGACGGCAGGGGCCAGCCCCGCATCGTCACGCATTGGCAACACCAATGTCAACGGTCCAGGCCAGAACGCCTGTGCCACCTGCTGCGCGGTATCTGTCCAGTGAACATAGCGCTGGGCCATGGCGACATCGGCCACATGCACAATCAGCGGGTTGAAACTGGGCCGGCCCTTGGCTGCATAAATGCTGGCCACAGCCTGCGGATTATGGGCATCTGCACCCAATCCAAACACAGTTTCCGTTGGAAACGCCACCAGCCCACCCTGCGCCAAAATGGCGGCAGCGGTTCCAATATCGGCAGGTGTGTCAGTTAGACGTTTGGTGGACATTTCACAAATTTATGACGTTGCGTTTCAGTTGCTGTTTCAGTTCCCAATACCCTATGATTTGGGGCAATCCAAGCCCCTGTGACGGGGCATCAGCCAATAGGGGAACAACATGCCATACCGCGCGCCAGTTTCAGATTATTCGTTTTTGCTGAACCAAGTTTTGGATTATCAACAGATTTGTGCGCAACCACGATTTGAGGACGCTGGCCCTGACACAGTCGATGCCATCCTAACAGAAGCAGCCAAAATGTGCGAAGATGTCATGGCCCCCTTGCAACGCAATGGCGACATTCAGGGGGCGGTTTTGGAAAATGGGGTGGTGCGTACATCACCCGGTTTTGCAGATGGCTATCGCGCGATTGCCGATGGGGGATGGGTCTCTACATCCGCTTCGGTCGACTATGGCGGAATGGGGTTGCCGCTGACTGTTACCACTGCGGTCAATGAAATGATGGCGTCAGCCTGTTTGTCATTGCAGCTAAATCCATTGATGACCCAGGGCCAGATCGAAGCGTTGGAACACCACGCATCAGACGCGATCAAGGATTTGTATCTGCCCAAACTGATTACCGGCGAATGGTGTGGCACGATGAACCTGACAGAACCACAAGCTGGATCAGACGTGGGCGCATTGCGATCCAAGGCCGAACCAAATGGCGACGGGACCTATGCCATTTCGGGGCAGAAAATCTATATCTCGTGGGGGGATAATGATTTTTCTGGCAATGTGTGCCATTTGGTTTTGGCGCGTTTGCCTGATGGGGTTGCGGGGACCAAGGGGATTTCGCTGTTCTTGGTGCCGAAGTTCATTCCCGACGAACAGGGCAATCCTGGGGTTGCCAATACGTTAAAGGTTGTATCGCTGGAACATAAAATGGGCCTGCACGGCAGTCCAACCGCTGTTATGCAATATGATGGCGCAACGGGGTGGTTGATCGGTGAACCCCATGATGGAATGCGCGCCATGTTTACCATGATGAACAACGCCCGTCTGGGTGTTGGTGGTCAGGGCATTGGTGCGGCCGAGGGCGCATTTCAACATGCGCTTGCCTATGCCCAAGGGCGGGTTCAGGGGCGCAGCCCCATCGCCAATGGCGGCGGCACGATCATGGATCACGCGGACGTGCGCCGTATGCTGATGACGATGAAGGCCGATATTTTTGCCGCCCGCGCGATTGCGCTGGCCAATGCGATGGCGATTGATATGCAAACCGCAACTGCTGCGCCCGAATGGGCCGCGCGTGCCGCGTTTTTAACGCCAATCACCAAGGCGTTTGGTACCGACACCGGAATTGATGTGGCGTCAATGGGCGTGCAGGTTCATGGCGGTATGGGCTTTATCGAAGAAACGGGCGCGGCCCAATATCTGCGCGATGTGCGCGTCACTGCCATTTACGAAGGGACAAACGGCATTCAAGCGATGGATTTGGTGGGCCGCAAATTGATGGATGGCGGCGAAGCGGCCTTTGCCCTGCTAGATGAAATGCAAAGCACGATTGAGGCGGCGCGCGCCCAAGGATCGCAACTGGCCGAACCTGTGTGGCAGGCTGTTGAAACACTGCGCGAGGCAACAGAATGGATGGTCGAACAGGGAAATCTGAACGATCGCTTTGCCGGTGCGGCACCATTTTTGCGCGCCTATGCACGGGTTTTGGGGGGATATTACCATCTGCGCGCCAGCCTGTGTGACGCGGGACAGGGCGCACGCACTGCATTGGCCCGGTTCTACATCAAAACCCTGTTGCCCGAACACACGGGTTTGATTGCTGCGGCGTGTCAGGGGGCCGAGGACCTATATGCATTATCTGATGATGATTTGGTTGCCTGATGGCCGCCAAAGATCATAAACCATCGGTGCTAGAGTATCCCTTTGCTGATCCGCCGGCCCGCGGTGCGGTGGTTGAGGTGGCTACCGCCATCTATTGGATACGGCTGCCTTTGCCCATGGCGCTGGATCATGTGAATTGCTATGCCTTGGCCGATGATGACGGCTGGACGCTGGTTGATACAGGCATGTCCAGCAAAAAAACACGCGCGATTTGGCAGGAATTGTTGGCAGGCCCCTTGGCACATTTGCCGGTCAAACGCGTTTTGGTGACCCATCACCATCCTGACCATGTGGGCCTGGCGGGATGGTTCCAACAGGAATTCGGGGCTGAACTGATGATGACCCGTACGGCGTGGTTGATGGCGCGGATGCTGTATCTGGATGCCCAAGATGCGCCGCCTGCCGAAACAATCCTGTTTTGGAAACGCGCGGGAATGGATCCCGACATCTTAGCTGAACGTATGGCGGGTAAACCGTTTAATTTTGTGGATGCTGTGCATCATATGCCGTTGGGGTATCGACGGATCAAACAGGGCGATTGCCTGCATCTGGCGGGGCGCATTTGGGATGTCCATATTGGCAATGGCCATGCGCCGGAACATGCAACCCTATGGTCGCAAGATCAGGAAATTGTTATCGCCGGCGATCAGATCATTTCATCGATCAGCCCAAATTTGGGGGTCTATGCCACCGAACCTGATGCGGACCCTGTTGGTGATTGGATCGAATCATGTACCCGCTTGGGCCCCTTGGCACGCGCCACGCACTTGGTGCTGGCAGGTCATAAATTACCATTTCGCGGATTACCGCATCGCATGACGCAATTGGTGGATAACCATCACCATGCACTGGATCGGTTGCTGGCTGATCTGAATGAACCAAAATCTGCAACACAGGTGTTCAGCTGTTTATATCATAGAAAAATTGGGGCCGGTGAATATGGTTTGGCGCTGGTCGAGGCCGTGGCGCATTTGAACCATTTACATCAAACAGGCCGCCTGCGCCGGTTTGTGGATGACGACGATGCCTATCGCTATGTGGCAATTTGACTGCAAAATCCCAAATTTCATAGGGTGACAGGCCGGAAAAATTGCGGTAATCAGCCTTAGCTAGCATTAGAAGGGTTATGGCAATGGCAGATCATAAACACGGTTCAATGGATACCTCTGTTCAGGAAAAAACATTCGACGGATTCATTTCATGGTCCGTGCGCGTCGCAATCGCGAGCATCGCGGTTTTGGTGTTTTTGGCGATCTTTAACAGCTAAAGCAATAGGGGCAGGTATGCGGTGGATTTGTCTTGGGCTGGTTGCCCTTTTGGCTGCCTGCTCTGCCCCTGTTCCCAATGCGTCACCTGAAAGGGTGCGCGCTGCAGAATACGTCCATGATGGCCCCCCTGAAATTGCGCTGTTGACGATGGTCAATAACCGCAGCGGAGAGGGCGCGCATTCTGCCCTGCTGATTAATGGATCCCAGCGTGTTATTTTTGATCCTGCGGGAACCGTTCAGCATGAATTATTGATTGAACGCGATGATGTTTTGTTTGGAATGACACCGACGATGGTTGATTTCTATATTCGTGCGCATTCACGAATTACCCATCATGTCGTCATCCAGAAAATCCCCGTCACCCCCGAGGTCGCAGAACAGGCATTGCAGCTGGCGCTGAACAATGGCCCCGTATCATCGGCATTTTGTGCCAGCAGTACATCACAATTATTGGCACAGCTGCCGGGGTTTGAAACCATTTCAACAACAATGTTCCCCCGCACCCTGATGGAACAATTTGCGACGTTGCCCAATGTTGTCACATCAACCGTGCGCGAAACCGACAGCGCGGACAAACGCGCCGCGGAACAGGCCTTTCAGGGTTAGTGCGCGGTGGGTATCCCTTGCGCAGTGATCTTGGCGGGCGGGGAATCGCGCCGTATGCTGGGCCAGCATAAGGCAACCTTGGATGCAAACGGCGTGCCCTTGGCCCAGTATGTGGCGACGCGATTGTCACGCGCATGCGATCACGTTGCAATCAGTTATAATGGGTCAGCGGATGCCATCCTGAACGGTCCGTTTTCGTGTTTCGAGGATATTTTATCTGGATCCTTGGGACCATTGGCAGGCATTCACGCTGCGATGACATTTGCCCAGCAGCAGGGCGCAGATCGTGTGATAACGGTCGCCGTGGACACACCGTTTTTCCCTGATGATTTTGTGTCGCGGATGACACAGGTCGCGGCACCCATTGCTTTGGCGCAATCTGCGGGGCGCGTACATCCGACCTGTGGGATTTGGTCTGTATCCTTGATTTCTGATCTTGAAACCTATCTGATGTCTGGACAACGGCGTTTGTGGGATTGGGCCGCATCACATGGCGCGGTTTGTGTGGATTGGTCTGCGGATCCGTGGGACCCGTTTTTTAATATCAACACGCCGGATGATTATGCCGTGGCGATGACAAAATTGGCGGAATGACAATGCAGATTTATGGCGTCACGGGTTGGAAAAATTCGGGTAAAACGGGGTTGATGGAACGCTTGATCGCCGAATTTGTCGCCCGCGGTTTGCGCGTGTCCTCGGTCAAGCATGCCCATCATTCGGTTGATATTGACCAGCCTGGCAAGGACAGCCATCGCCACCGCACTGCCGGCGCGTCCGAGGTGATTTTGGCCACGGCCGCACGCTATGCCATTATGCATGAAAACCAAGGGGGCGAACCGCCGCTATCGGAATTGCTGGCCCGTCTTAGCCCCGTTGATTTGGTGCTGGTCGAAGGATACAAACGCGACAGCCACCCCAAAATCGAAGCACATCGCCATGAAACCGCGCAGCCGTTGATTGCTGGAAATGATCCAACAATTCGCGCGGTTGCGGCGAATTGTGATCTGGCTGTGGATTGTCCTGTTTTTGATCTGGATGATACTGTAGCGATTGCAGATTTCATTTTGAACGATCTGGGCTTGAATGTTTGATGCGGGGCTTGTCATAGACTGGTCAGCGCGGTCCACCCCATCGCCCAAAACGCCCGTCGCCGATGCGATTTATGCCTGCGGCTTTACCCAAGACACCGTAGATCATCCGCAATATTTCCGCACGCGTCACGCCTGTTTTACTGCCTGCACCACGGCGATTGATGCAGCCCTGTCGCGGGGGGAATTATTTTTTGTGGGCTTTGATTTTTCGTTTGGCTATCCGAAGGGGTTTGTGCCCACTGTGACGGGGCAGGCGGATGCCAAATCAATCTGGCAGTATTTCAAGCGTCACGTTCAAGATGGACAGGATAATCGCAACAACCGCTTTGCTGTTGCTGATCAGATCAATGCGCGGCTGGCCGGTGTTGGCCCATTTTGGGGATGCCCGGCAAATCAACGGTTTGATCATTTACCCCACAAAGGATCGGCGCGTTGTGATCATGGGCTTGCCGAATATCGGGCCACTGAAATTGCATCGAAAACTGCGCAGTCCAGTTGGAAATTATTTACGACTGGGTCGGTTGGATCGCAGGCCATTTTAGGTATGCATTATTTGGCCCAATTGGTGGACCGCTATGGCGCAGCTGCACATTTTTGGCCCTTTGACGGGGACATTCCGTCATGCGGTCCGGCGGTCGTGATTGCCGAAATTTATCCAAGCCTGTTTTCACATCCCAGTGACGCCGATCTGCAGCATCGCTATGGTGATGCCATTTTTCAGATCAAAGATGCCTGTCAGGTCTGGCGCACGGCAGATCATTTGCGCCAAATGACGCCTGATCAGTGGCAGGGGTTACACAGTGGCCACCACATTTCTGATCCCCAAATTCAGGCCGAGGGTTGGATCGTTGGCGTGCCATGTGATCATGCGCCCTAGGTGCGCCTAGCGGTCCCAGACCACATCGCCCAGAAAAATATAGCCCGCGCCATAAATTGTTTTGATCAGTTTGGGATCCTTTGGATCTTCTTTCAGTTTTGTGCGCAGGCGGGAAATACGCACGTCCATCGCACGATCAAAACTTTCACCCGCACCGCCGCCCAAACGCTCTTGCATAAAGGCACGGGTAATCAAACGCTTGGGGCTTTCCAAAAACAGACGCAGGACTTCGCCTTCGGCATGGCTGAATGGGGTTTCTTGGCCATGTGCATCGACCAATGTATAGCGATCGAAATAGGCGGTCCATCCTTCGAAACTGGCGGTGTCGCTGGTGGTGGTTTTTGTGCGTTCCTTTCGCATGCGTGCGCGGATGCGGGCGACCACCTCGGCCGGTTCAAAGGGTTTGATGATGTAATCATCTGCCCCCAATTCCAAACCTGTAACGCGGTCTTGGACCTGGGCACGACCCGAAATGATGATCACCACCGCCCCCTGTTCCAAGGCCAAGCGATGGACCAGTGACAACCCGTCGCGATCGGGCAATCCCAGATCCACCAAACAGACGTCTGGGGTTGTGGTTTGCAAAAACGCCTCGAACTCAGTCGCACGGGAAAATCCCATGGTGCGGAACCCAGCATCCTCAAGTGTTGCGGCCAGAATGGATCGGATTGTTGGTTCGTCATCCAAAATTGTGACCAAAGGCGTCGTCATTATATATCGCTTTCTTGCAATAGCTGGCCCAACTGCGCCTGCGTAAAGGGTTTCGTCAGAACCGGCGCGCGCCGTTGTGCGGATTGGGTCAATTCGTGATGGGCAGGCAGGGATGTCATGAAAATAACCATAGGGTGATTTTCGGGCAATCCATCGACAAAGGCAACACCGGTTTTATCCCCTTCCAGCTGTAAATCACTTAGGATCAAGGTCACCTCGGGCAAACCCTGTAACAGGGCCTGTGCTTCGTTTGCGGATGCAGCTTCGACCACGCTGTAACCCAATGACGTCAACATCGTGCGCATTGTATCGCGCAAATCAGATTGATCATCGATCAATAATGCCAAGCCGGGGGCTGTTTGGGACATGGCGCGGCGCGCGGGCAGCCGCAGGATCACCCGCGCACCGCGATAGCCATTGCGCAACAGTAAATCACCGCCCGACATTTTGGCGATGTCATAGGCCATGGTCAGGCCCATTCCCGTGCCTTGGTCGCCTTTGGTCGTGTAAAACGGTTCAAATGCTTGTTTGATGGCGCTTTGCGAAAATCCGGCGCCGGTGTCGCAGACGGTAAATTCGATCCATGTATCCTTGATCACATCGACAATCAGCGTGATCACCCCCGCACCGCCACAGGCATCGCGTGCATTCAGGATCAGGTTCAACAGCGCATCCTGAACCATGCCAGGATCCAAAAACCACAACCGATCGTCGGTGCTGTCCGTAACCTTAAGCTGGATTTGATCCGGCAGGGTCGATTTCGCCATTGTGGTCAGATTGTCAACCAAATCGCCCAGCCGCGTGGCTTTGGGCATTGGGGCGCGTGTGCCTGTCATGCCGGCGATGGTATTCAACAGATCGCCCCCACGGCGGGCCGCGTCATGGGTGGCCTGGATCAGGGTTTTGGCCTGGGGTGGTAAATCCAGCTGGTTCAGCCGGCTTTGCGCGCCCAAGATAATGGTCAGCAGATTGGAAAAATCATGGGCCAATCCGCTGGTCAGTTGTGACGCCAATTCACGTCGGCTTTGTTGTTGTAACGCGGCGCGGGCTTGGGTTTCTTCTGTCACGTCCATGGATAGGATATAGACACCGTTGATCGTATGATCGGTCGCATTTCGATCGGGGGTAAAGGCCGCGCGGATGCGCCGCGAACTAAGCGTATCATTAAATTCGAAAACGCTGGCTTGTCCCTGTAGGGCCATATTCAAATTCTGTTCAATCGCGGCATAGGCCTGTGCGCCCAAGGCTTCGGCAATATGGCGACCCAAGATATTTGATGGCCGTTCTGGCATGATCGAACTGAGCCGGCGGTTGGAATAGGTATAGCGCCGATCTAGCCCCACATGGGCGATATGGGCGGGCATCATTTCGGTGGTCAACCGTGTGCGGGCCTCGATCTCGGTCAATTCGCGTTTGGCCTGTTCCAGGGCGGCGATTGTCGATCCCAATTTTCTGTTGGTTTCCCCCAGTTCAGCGGAATAAGCTGACAGCTGGCCTGATAATTCCTCGGATCGGGCGCGCAACATGCCTTCTTGGCGTTTGACTTGGGTGATATCGGTATAGACGGTGACCCATCCGCCTTGGGGCAGGGGGGCGCCTTCGACGCTGATGACCTGCCCATTTGCGCGGGTGCGTTCCATGTAATGGGGTTCGAAATCGCGCGCCACCTGGACGCGTTCGGCAACAAATGCGTCAATGTCGTCAAGTTGGCCATATTCCCCAAGTTGGGCCAAATGTCTGATCGTATCGGCAAAGCTGGCACCAACTGTCGTTAGTTTGCTTGGCAGATCAAACATGTCTTGGAACCGTCGGTTTGACAAAACCAGTTTCAAATCTTGGTCATAGATCGTCAAAGCCTGTTGAATCAGGTTCAATCCAGCTTGCGTCATTGACTCTTTGGTACGTCGATCCATCGTGCCTGTCCTTTGGGCACAGTGCTATCATCGTGTCCGCACAAGAAAAAGGAAAAACCAAGCCTGTTACAATTTGTTAGAATCTTGAAATCATCCCGCAATGTTTGAAATTGATCGTGGGTCAAAATAATCGCGCTTAAGCGTGAAAATCTGGGAGGATACATCGTTGACACAGCCAGTGAATGGTGATGCCGGACTGCGTTGCGTGCCAGCATTATTGCGCCGGAATGCAAAAACCATGGCACAAGCCCCCGCGTATCGCGAAAAAGAATTCGGTATTTGGCAAACATGGACATGGGCGCAAGCCTGTGAACAGGCTGAAAACCTGGCGCTTGGGTTGATCGATCTGGGATTAGAGCCGGGTGATTTCGTGGCCATTGTCGGCCGAAACCGGCCCAGCCTTTATTTGTCGATGGTGTCGGTTCAGATGGCCGGTGGCGTTCCTGTGCCATTATACCAAGACGCGGTTGCCGAAGAAATGGCCTATGTGCTGCAACATTGTGGTGCGCGCTATGTGATTGTGGAATCGCAAGAACAAGTGGACAAAGTTTTAGAGGTCCAAGACCAGCTGAGCGAATTAAAGCACATGGTTTATTTGGATCCGCGCGGCCTGCGGAAATACGACCACACACATCTGCATGCCTATGACGCGATCATGCACAATGGCCAGACCAAGCGTGATAGCCTGTTGCCAACCCTAACAGAGCGAGAGGGGCAGCTGGACTATGACAGCACCTGTGTGATGCTGTACACATCTGGCACAACCGGTAAGCCCAAAGGCGTTGTCCTGTCCAATCGAAATATCATCGAAACTGCGCGCGCGTCGTCTGAATTTGACGCATTGACCGCGGGTGAAAATGTTTTGGCGTATTTGCCAATGGCTTGGGTGGGTGATTTTATTTTCTCGATTGGTCAGGCGTATTGGACGGGCTTTTGCGTGAATTGTCCAGAAAGCCAAGATACGATGGCAACTGATTTGCGCGAAATTGGCCCTAGCTATTTCTTTGCGCCGCCACGCGTGTTTGAAACACAGTTGACCAATGTCATGATCCGAATGGAGGACGCGGGTAAGTTCAAGAAATGGTTGTTTGACACGTTCATGGCCCATGCACGCAAAGTTGGCCCTGCGATCCTGGATGGCCATTCAGTTGGGATGCTGGATCGTCTAAAATACGCTTTGGGCGAGATGTTTATTTATGGCCCGCTAAAAAATACACTTGGGTTTTCCAATGTCCGTGTCGGCTATACCGCGGGCGAGGCAATCGGTCCCGAAATTTTCGATTTTTATCGGTCGTTGGGGATCAATCTAAAACAGCTTTATGGTCAGACCGAGGCATCGGTGTTTATCACACAGCAACCAGACGGCGAAGTTCGCAGCGATACTGTCGGCGTGCCCAGCCCCGGGGTTGAGGTGCGCATTGGCGATAGCGGAGAAGTTTATTATCGCAGCGCCGGTACATTTGTTGAATATTATAAAAACCCAGAAAGCACCGCAGACACCAAAGACCCCGAAGGTTGGGTTGCCACCGGCGACGCAGGGTTTTTTGAAACAGATACTGGCCATTTGCGCATTATTGACCGTGCCAAAGACGTGGCCAAGATGTCAGATGGGGGAATGTTTGCGCCCAAGTTTGTTGAGAATAAGTTAAAGTTTTATCCCAGCATCCTTGAGTCCGTTGTATTTGGCGCGGGGCGTGATACCTGCGTGGCCTTTATCAATATCGATATGTCGGCGGTGGGCAACTGGGCAGAACGTAATAACATTGCCTATTCCAGTTACCAAGAATTGGCTGGCAATGCGCGTGTGTTGGAACAAATCCGGTTGCATGTGAACGAAGTAAATGCATCGGTTGCCCAAGATGAAATGCTGTCTGGTTGCCAAATTCACCGGTTCTTGGTCCTGCACAAAGAACTGGATGCGGACGACGGCGAATTGACCCGCACACGAAAAGTTCGTCGCAAAATCATTGGTGAGAAGTTCTCGGATCTTGTGGATGCGTTGTATGATGGGTCAAGCAGCATCTACACCGAAACCGAAGTGACCTATGAAGATGGTCGCAAGGGCAAGATTACCGCAACTTTGGAAATTTTAGACGCCGAGGTTTTTCCACGTGCGGCACAGATTGCAGCACAATAGGGGGCTAGAATGTTGGACCAAACAGAAGGATATGTGACGGCGGATGGCCGCAAAATCGGCGGCGTCGTTATGGATATGCGCAACATTACCCTAAGATTTGGGGGCGTTGAGGCCATTAAAAACATTAGCTTTGATATTCGCGAGGGTGAAATCCGTGCGATCATCGGCCCAAATGGTGCCGGTAAGTCATCGATGCTAAATGTAATTTCTGGGTTTTATGTACCACAAGAAGGCGAAGTTTGGTTTCATGGTGCAAAACGCCCCCAGATGAAACCATATCAGGTAGCGCAGCAAGGCATTGCACGGACGTTTCAAAATATCGCCTTGTTTGAGGGGATGACCGTATTGGACAACGTCATGACAGGGCGTTTGAACAATATGAAAACAAATCTGCTGCAGCAGGCATTTTGGCGCGGCGCGGCCGAGCGCGAAGAGGTTGAGAACCGTGAAATTTGTGAAAAGGTGATTGATTTTCTGGAGATTCAGCACATCCGCAAAACGCCTGTGTCGCGGTTGCCATATGGTTTGAAGAAGCGGGTCGAACTGGCGCGCGCATTGGCATCAGAGCCAAAGCTGTTGTTGTTGGATGAACCCATGGCCGGCATGAACGTCGAGGAAAAAGAGGATATGAGCCGCTTTATCCTGTCGGTGAATGACGAATTCGGAACCACTATCGCGTTGATCGAACACGATATGGGGGTTGTGATGGATCTGTCAGATCGTGTGGTTGTGATGGATTACGGCAAAAAAATTGGCGATGGCACACCGGATGAGGTGCGCAACAACCAAGATGTGATTGATGCCTATCTGGGGGTGTCCCATGATTAATTGTATCGCGTCATGTTTTTTCGATACGTCGCCCACCCACCCACCCCGCCGCATCGAAAAAACATTTCTTAAGGAGAAATAAGCCATGTCAGATACCTTAATTTTCTCGATGGAAGTGTTCCTGAACGGTTTGATGGCGGGCGTTTTATATGCCTTGGTCGCCCTGGGATTTGTTTTGATCTACAAAGCCTCTGGCATTTTCAACTATGCCCAAGGGGTCATGGCACTGTTTGCGGCGCTGACCTTGGTTGGTATCATGGACGGGCAGGTTCCGTTTTCGCATTTGATCAACGCGGCGCTGGGCACGGATATCCACCATTTTGGATGGCATGTGCCGGCCTTTATCGGCATCATTTTGTCCATGGGCGTTATGGTCATATTGGCGTGGATCGTTCAGAAAGTCATTTTCCGCCATTTGGTCGGGCAAGAGCCCATTATTTTGTTTATGGCAACCATTGGCTTGGCCTATTTCATGGAGGGTCTGGGCGATATCATGTGGGGATCCGACATCAAAAAGCTGGATGTCGGTTTGCCACAGGGGATCAACATTGCCATTGATGAGGTGACCTATGGTATTTTCGGATACGGGTTCTTTATCGACAACCTAGACATTGTTGCCACTGTCATTGCGGCGCTGTTGGTTGGCGTGTTGGTGATTTTTTCGCAATACACCAAACAGGGCCGCGCCATGCGCGCCGTGGCTGATGACCACCAAGCGGCCCTGTCGGTCGGGATCAACCTGAACTTTATCTGGGTGATGGTGTGGTCTGTTGCCGGTTTCGTGGCCTTGGTCGCGGGTATTATGTGGGGCACCAAGTCGGGCGTTCAATTTTCGCTGTCCCTGATCGCGTTAAAGGCATTGCCAGTCCTGATGCTGGGTGGGTTTACATCCATTCCTGGTGCGATCGTCGGCGGTTTGATCATCGGTGTTGGCGAAAAGCTGTTTGAATTCTTGGTCGGTCCGATGATCGGCGGGGCAACCGAAAACTGGTTTGCCTATGTCTTGGCGCTGATTTTCTTGGTGTTCCGTCCCCAAGGTCTGTTTGGCGAAAAAATAATCGAAAGGGTGTAAAGATGAGATATTGTGCCCTGTCTTGTGTCATTGGCTGGTTTTCGTTTTGGACGTTTGGTGCAATCGCAGTCTTTGTACCGACGCTTAATGACCTGCAAATCATCGTCGCGGCCATCTTGGCCTTTGGTGGAATAATGGCTGGTATGACCAGCTACCTAAAACTATGTCGGGAGTGTCGCTAATGTTTTATCGCGAAGCCGGGGATTTCAAAACCTCGTATCAAGAAGACAACCAAACGTTCCCAATCAAATTTGATCGTTATCGTTATTATCTGGTGCTGTTCGTTGCCTTTGCAGTCATCCCATTTATGATCAACGATTATTGGGTGAATGCCATTTTCCTGCCGTTTCTGATTTATGCGATTGCGGCGATTGGATTGAATATCTTGGTCGGCTACACCGGCCAGGTATCACTGGGTACGGGGGGGTTCATGGCTGTTGGGGCCTATGCCGCCTATAAGCTGATGACAACATTCCCCGAAGTTTCAATCTTGGTGCATATCGTTCTGGCCGGCGGCATTACGGCGATTGTGGGGGTTCTGTTTGGATTGCCATCCCTGCGCATCAAAGGATTTTATCTGGCGGTGGCAACATTGGCAGCCCAATTTTTCCTAGTCTGGTTGTTCAACCGTGTTCCATGGTTTTACAACTATTCTGCATCAGGCCAGATTTCTGCACCTGAGCGCACGGTGGCAGGTATCCCTGTGACGGGCGCGAATACCGAGGCTTGGGCGCCTTATCTGGTTTGCTTGGTCTTTGTGACCCTGTCAGCCCTGATCGCACGCAACCTGACACGTGGCGCCGTGGGCCGCAGATGGATGGCCATTCGCGATATGGATATCGCCGCAGAAATCATCGGCGTGAATCCATTGACTGCTAAACTAAGCGCCTTTGCGGTAAGTTCATTTTTCGTGGGCATTGCCGGTGCATTATTTTTCGCAGTCTACCTTGGTGCCGTTGAGGTGGGCGAGGTGTTCGGGATCAACAAATCATTCCTAGTCTTGTTCATGATTATCATTGGCGGATTGGGTTCGATTTTTGGCAGCTTTGCGGGTGCTGCATTCTTGGTCCTGTTGCCAGTGTTTTTGAAAAACGTACTGGTTGGTACATTGGGTTGGCCCACAGACTTGGCGGCCCATTTGGAATTTATGATTGTGGGTGGTTTGATCATTACGTTTTTGATCGCTGAACCACATGGCCTTGCGCAATTGTGGCGCGTGGCCAAAGAAAAACTAAGACTTTGGCCGTTCCCCTATTAGGATAGGCCCAAGAGATTGATCGAGGCAAACCTCGGCAAATTTGAACCATCGGACAACCAAAATGGGAGGATTTTTACCGATGAAAAAAACATTAATTACAGCTGCAGTTGCAGGGATGGTCGCCGCGGCACCGGCCTTTGCGGATCTGACCTTTTCAGCGTTAAGCTATCGCACAGGCCCCTATGCCGCGAATGGCATTCCATTTGCAGATGGCTATCAGGATTATTTCACATTGTTGAACGAACGCGATGGCGGCATCGGTGGTGAAAAAATCAACCTGGTTGAATGTGAAACAGGCTACAACACTGAAAAAGGCGTTGAATGCTATGAATCGACCAAAGGCGAAGGCGCATTGGTGTATCAACCTTTGTCCACCGGTATCACATATCAGCTGATCCCCAAAGCAACCGCAGACGGCATCCCTGTCCATTCCATGGGCTATGGTCGGACATCCGCGAAAAACGGCGAAGTGTTCCGTAATATCTTTAACTATCCTGCGAACTACTGGGATGGGGCATCTGTTGCTGTGAAATACCTGTTGGGTGAAAACGGCGGCAGTCTAGCGGGCAAGAAAATTGCGCTGGTCTATCATAACTCGGCCTATGGCAAAGAGCCGATCCGCACCTTGGAAGAAGCAGCGAAAAAGCATGGCTTTGAACTGTCGTTGTTGCCTGTGGATCACCCCGGTCAAGAACAAAAATCACAGTGGCTGCAAATTCGTCGTGAACGCCCTGACTATGTCCTGATGTGGGGCTGGGGTGTGATGAACCAGGTTGCCATCCAAGAAGCCGTGAACATCCGTTTCAACATGGAAAACTTTATCGGTATCTGGTGGTCAGGCTCTGAAAATGACGTGTTGCCAGCGGGTGACGGTGCCGATGGGTACAAAGCCCTGACATTCCACAACGTGGGCGACGATTTCCCTGTGTTTGATGATATCCAAAAGCACGTCGTAGCGACAGGCAAAGCCGCCGGTGCCGGCGATCAAATCGGTACAGCGCTGTATAACCGTGGTCTATACGCGGCAATGTTGGCGGCTGAGGCTGCAAAAACAGCCCAAGGCATCCACGGCGTGAGCGCGATCACACCTGCGCAAATGCGTGACGGTATGGAAGCGCTGGAAATCACCGAAGCGAAAATGGCCTCTCTTGGTCTGCCAGGGTTTGGACCCAGCTTTAATGTCAGCTGCCAAAACCACGGTGGCGACGGCTTGGTTGCGGTTGCGCAGTGGGATGCCTCTGCGAAATCATGGGGCTTGATCACTGGGTTTGAACAATCCGATCAAGATATTTTGAACCCATTGATCGAAGAAGATTCCGCAGCATTTGCAGCGGAAAACAACATCACACCTGGATGTAACTAAGATCTTTGGCCCTCACAGTTTTGTGGGGGCCAGTTTTCCATTTGCCAAATTGAAAGAGATATCATGCTGGACACAGGACACGAAACGACAGAAACGCTTTTGGAAGTGAACAACATCGAAGTGATTTATAATCACGTAATTTTGGTGTTAAAGGGCGTGTCCCTAAAAGTGCCCAAGGGCAAAATCACAGCTTTGCTGGGCGGAAATGGCGCTGGAAAGACGACGACGCTTAAGGCGGTATCGAGTCTGCTGCATTCAGAACGTGGCGAAGTGACCAAGGGATCTATCAAGTATAAAAATGACCGTATTGATAATATGGATCCCGCAGATATGGTGCGTCGCGGCGTTATTCAGGTCATGGAAGGACGCCATTGTTTTGAACACCTTACAGTCGAGGAAAACCTGTTGACTGGATCCTATACCCGAACCGATGGCAAAGGTGCGATCGAAGCAGATTTGCAAATGGTATATGATTATTTTCCACGCTTGAAAGAACGCAGAAAATCACAGGCTGGTTATACGTCGGGTGGTGAACAGCAGATGTGTGCGATTGGTCGTGCATTGATGTCGCGGCCTGAAACAATTTTGTTGGACGAACCCTCTATGGGATTGGCGCCGCAATTGGTCGAGCAAATTTTTGAGATTGTAAAAACCGTAAACGAGAATGAAGGCGTTACATTTCTGTTAGCTGAACAGAATACAAATGTCGCCCTGCGCTATGCGCATTATGGATATATTTTGGAATCTGGCCGTGTGGTGATGGACGGACCTGCGGCCGAATTACGTGAAAATCCTGACGTGAAAGAATTTTATTTGGGTATGTCAGATCAGGGACGTAAATCATTTCGTGATGTACGCAGTTATCGTCGTCGTAAGCGTTGGCTATCATAATCTTTGGTCCGCGTGAAAAATGCGGAGCGATTGAGTATTTAAGCAAAAATGAAAGACGAGACTATGGGTTTTTACGATCACCTTGAAACACGCAGCGATGATCAAAGATCTGCGGATTTGGCGCGTGATTTGCCACAACAAATTGCACGGGCCAAAGCGTTGACAGGCTATGGTGAGGCCCTGATGGATGTCGATGCGGACGCCATCACATCGCGCGCTGAGCTGGCAACATTGCCGGTTTTGCGCAAATCTGAGCTGACGCAGAAACAAACCGTTGGTAACCCTTTGGGCGGTTATGGTGCATTGGATACGCATGCCTATTCGCATATTTTTCAATCGCCTGGGCCCATTTATGAACCCGGCGGGACGACGCATGATTGGTGGCGTATCGGTCGGTTTTTGAATGCGGTGGGTGTCGGCCATGGTGATATTGTCCAAAATTGCTTTGGTTATCATCTGACCCCAGCTGGTATGATATTTGAAAACGGCGCGCGCGCGGTTGGTGCGGCGGTTGTTCCTGCGGGTGTGGGGCAAACTGAATTGCAGGTCCGCGCCGCTGTCGATATTGGCACGACCGCTTATGCTGGAACGCCGGATTATCTAAAGGTGATTTTGGATAAAGCTGACGAAATGGGCGTTCCTTTGGGTATTACCAAGGCTGCTGTTGGGGGTGGGGCGTTGTTTCCGTCTTTGCGTCAGGAATATATGGATCGGGGTATTCTGTGTTTGCAAAATTATGCGACTGCGGATTTGGGCAATGTGGCCTATGAAAGTCCTGCACAAGAGGGCATGATTGTAGACGAAGGTGTTATTGTCGAAATCTGCACCCCTGGGACGGGGCAACCGGTACCGGATGGTGAAGTCGGTGAAGTCATTGTCACATCTTTGAACCCTGATTACCCATTGATCCGTTTTGCAACGGGTGATTTATCTGCGGTGATGACTGGCGTTTCCCCGTGTGGACGGACAAACCAACGGATCAAGGGTTGGATGGGGCGCGCGGATCAAACCACCAAGATCAAAGGCATGTTTGTGCGACCGGAACAGGTGGCGGCTTTGGTCGATGCGCATGATGGGATCTTGCGTGCGCGTGTTGTTGTTACCCGTCAAGGTGAAATGGACCACATGACAGTTCGGATTGAAACCACACAAACGGATGCTGATATTTTTGCACCTGCCATTGCGGCGACATTAAAGTTGAAAGGTCAAATTGAACTGGCCGCGCCAGGTGCGTTGCCGCGTGATGGTCTGGTGATCGAGGACAAGCGTACCTATGACTAAGACGTATAGCGGTTAGGATCAAACGCGCTATAGTCTGTGTTTATTGGTTGGCCTGCAATCATCTGGGCCAGAATTTGGCCCGTTTTGGGGCCAGCCGTTAATCCAATATGTTGGTGCCCAAATCCTGTGTAAATGTTGGTTCCTGTGATGTGTCCAATCAGCGGCATGCTGTCGGGCGTCGAGGGGCGAAACCCCATCCATTCAGATGTTTCGCTAGCGCGTAGATTAGGCAGTGCGATTTTGACAAAATCACGGATGATTTCAAGTGGCGCGGCCGAGGGCGGCAGATCTAGCCCTCCGAGTTCGACCGTACCTGCGCAGCGTAGGTCATCGCCCATTGGCGTCATTGCAAATTTACCGGCCGCCATCATTGGATGGCTGGGTTTGCCATCGGCATTTTTGAAAACGATATGGTATCCGCGCTCGGTTTCAAGTGGAACTTTCAGGCCAAGACGCTGCATCAGTGGTTTGGACCATATCCCTGAGGTTATCACAATCTTGGAACACTCTAGCGCGCCTTGATCGGTCAAGACCTGTGTGACTTGGCCATTGGTTTTCACAAAATCGGTGACAGTGGTTTGAATGAATTTCCCGCCGTTTTGTTCAAAAACTTTCGCAAGGTTTCGAACATATTCACCGGGGTTTAGGATATGCCCATGACCGGACAGCTGGGCCATAAACCCAATGCCTGAGCCAAGATTGGGCTCTTGGTCTTGGACGTCTTGTCCTTCGAACACGTCAGGAATAAAACCCAGTTCGCGTTTGAGCTGCCAACTATAGGCGCTGGCTTCGAAATCTGCGCGCGTTTTGTAAATATAGCTAAGTTTACTATCGGTGATCCACTGTTCGACCGCTGTCCCGCGGGCCAATTGTTTGTGCTGATCTAGGGCATCATAAAGAAGGCCATGCAAGGATTTCGTCACGGATTGGGCCTTGGCGTCATTGGCGTGGCGCATGAATTGAACCAACCACGGGACCATTTTGGGTAAATATTGCCACCGTACAAACAGGGCAGATTTGGGATTAAACAGCATTGATGGCAATTCACGCCAGATACCGGGCGTATTGACGGGAACTGATCCCCATTGCGCAATCAATCCGGCGTTGCCAAAGGATGCAGCTTGGCCCGGTGTATCACGATCAAGCAAAATGACATCGTGGCCCTGTCGCTGCAGCCATAGGGCCGTTGATACGCCGACAATGCCCGCACCGATTACGCAAATTGTATTCGACATGATTGTTCCCGATAAAAAACTATGCCCAGACTTTGTGCGGGAATTTTTGAATGCGTCAAGGGCTAGAAAGCAAACAGCGCCTAATTTCTTAGGCGCTGTTTGTTTTTTGAATTACAGCATGTGCTGGTAACTTGCTGGAACATATCGGAAGCTGTCGCCATTTCGTTCAATATAGCCCAATCCTGGCCAAGGCATGTGATACCCGATGAATGGCATTTTTTCCGTCGCCAGCATATCGAAAATGCGGCGGCGTGTTTGGGCCGCCATTGTGCGGTCGCGGTCAAAGCGGACTTCCCAATCGGGATGGGCCACTGACCAGATATAATGGTTGGCAAAGTCGCCGCCTAGAAACAGATTTTTGCCTTGGCTTTCGATCATATAACCCATGTGGCCAACGGTGTGTCCATGTGCCGCCATTGCCGTTATACCTGTTGCGATGTCTTGGCCATCGTCCAACATTTCCATTTCATCCTCTAGGGGGCGAACCTTTGCTTCGAACCCGTCATCACCGGAAAAATCCCAGTCTTCAAATTCAAGCGCGCCGCAGTAATAGGATGCGTTTTGGAATGTGCGGCCCATATCCGTATGCAGGCCACCAATGTGATCCCCATGGAAATGGGTCAAGACAACTTTGTCGATTTGCTCGGCACTATAGCCGGCCTGTTCCAATGCGGCAACGGTGCCTTGCGGGGTGGTGCCGGTATCAAACAGGACCAATTCTGAACCGGTGTTTACCACGGTTGGGGTGTAAAACATCTGGAATTTATCAGTTGGAATATTGGCATCCACACAGGCTTGGGTGAAATCTTCTTTCGATGCGTTTAGCCCAAAGATGGTTTGGGGGTCATTTTCAACGGTTGTTGTCGCCGAAAGCAATGTGGTGATTTCCAATGATCCCAAGCTAAATCGACGGTGCAGCGTAAAGGATGGGCCCATCATCGGGGCTGCGGCTGATACGGCACTGCCCGCAACGGCAGCGGCGCTGCTGGCTAAAAACGTTCTGCGACGCATGTAAAACGGTGATTGCACGGGGGTCTCTCCTGTTTATGACTCTGGGGCGCAGAATACCTAGGAATTGATCACTTTCAAATAAAATTATTTGTGAATTTGATTTTGACATGCTGTGTCGTGCGGCTTAGCGCTCTGGACAAATCGTCGTTGTTATGAAACACACCCCGCAACAGGAGTATTGACATGACAACCACCCGTTTTGCCCCATCCCCCACAGGATATTTGCACATTGGTAACCTGCGCGCGGCATTGATGAATTACTTGATCGCCAAGAAAACTGGCGGGACGTTTATTCTGCGGATCGATGATACCGATCCCGAACGGTCAAAACAGGAATATGTGGATGCCATTCAACAAGATTTGGAATGGTTGGGCCTGACATGGGACCGGATGGAACGTCAATCTGACCGGTTGGATCGCTATCATGCGGCCGCGGACAAATTGCGTGATATGGGTCGGTTTTATGAATGTTTTGAAACGCCCACGGAATTGGACCTAAAGCGGAAAAAGCAGCTGAATATGGGCAAGCCACCGGTCTATGATCGTGCGGCGTTGGATCTGGATGACGCACAAAAACAGGCATTGCGCGCGGAACGCGGTGCGGGCCATTGGCGGTTCAAACTGGATTTGGAACGCATCAATTGGCCTGATGGTATTTTGGGCGATATTTCGATTGATGCCGCTTCGGTGTCCGACCCTGTTTTGATCCGTGCCGATGGTCAATTCCTGTATACGCTTGCGTCCGTTGTGGATGATGTGGAAATGGGGATCACCCATGTTGTGCGTGGATCTGACCACGTAACAAATACAGCAACACAAATTCAGATGATCCAAGCGTTGGGCGGTGCGGTTCCAACATTTGCACACCATTCGCTGCTGACCGGCCCACAAGGCGAAGGCCTGTCCAAGCGGTTGGGTACATTGTCATTGCGCGATTTGCGTGCACAAGGCATCGCACCCGAGGCGGTGCTAAGCCTGATGGCGCGTTTGGGGTCCAGCCAGCCTGTGGAACTGCGTACATCATTGGATGAAATTGCAGATGGATTTGAATTATCACAATTTGGATCAGCGCCCACAAAGTTCGATGTACAAGACCTGTTCCCATTAACGGCGCGGTATTTGGCGGGCTTGCCCTTGGACCAAGTGGCCGATGCTGTGCGCGCTGTCGGTGTGCCGGATGACTTGGCCGCGCAATTTTGGACAGTAACGCGTGAAAATATTACCACGCTGAACGATCTAGGGGCTTGGTGGGCGCTGTTTTCCCAAGGGGCAGAACCTGTCATTGCTGAAGAAGATCGCGAATTTGTGGCAACTGCCCTTGAGTTATTGCCCGCAGGTCCCTTTACCAAGGACACATGGGGTGCTTGGACCGCAGCGGTGAAAGAGGCGACAGGACGTAAAGGCAAGGGGCTGTTCATGCCGCTGCGCAAAGCGTTAACAGGGCAGGAACGTGGCCCTGATATGTCGGATGTTTTGCCATTGCTGCAGGTGATCAAAGCCCGTTCATAACTGGGTAAGGTTGTCTGATCCTGTCAAGATAAGGCCAAAGTGTCAGAAACAAACGCAAAATTTTTAACAGGATCGCCCATGCAGCATGTGGCGGTCATGTCTTTTGCGGCGGCGATTGGGTGTGCCGGCGCCATTGTTTTGCTACATCTTTTGATATTGGCTTTGTGATTGCGACGGGTACGCTTGTGGCTCGGGTATTGGGCAAGCTGATTTGTTTCATTCACGCAAGTAGGCGAAGCAAGCTTGCGGGCCGGCATCGAGCCCGCCCGCAGGCTACAAACACGCGTTCGCGTTTTGTGGGGCAGATTTAGCCCTGATCGCCCACATTTTCGGCAAAGGATTTTTTGAACGCGTCTTGCTGTGCACCAGAGGCATCTGTTTGATAATTGGCCTTCCAGTCGTCCATCGTCATACCATAGAAAATTTCGCGCGCCTGGGTTTTATCCATGTCAATACCGCGTTCATTCGCGGCCTCTTGGTACCAACGGGACAGACAGTTGCGACAAAATCCCGCCAAATTCATCATATCGATATTTTGGACGTCGGTGCGTTTTTCCATCAGGTGTTCACGCAATGCTCGAAATGCCGCAGCCTCAAGTTCGATTTGTGTTTGCTTGTCCATTTTCGCAATCCTTTTTTCGTAAGCGCGTCAGCACTTTTTAGGCGGTTGGTACATTATTTGTCATAACAATGTAATATATTTCTAGAAAACAAACCGCCAACCACTTAGGTTGCAATTCGAACATAACTGATGCATAAGCGAGGAAATGTTAACGCTAACATCTGGATCCGCAAGATGGGGCACAACCGACGTCAAAGGAAATAATATGAGACGCCACCGTAATGTAAAAATTGTCGCGACATTGGGACCAGCCTCAAGCGACTATCAAACAATCAAGGCACTACACGAAGCGGGTGCCGATGTTTTTCGCCTGAATATGAGCCACGGCAGTCATGCTGAAATCGAACAGCGCCACAAATATATCCGCATGGTCGAAAAAGAATTAAACAGTCCGATTGCAATCTTGGCCGATCTGCAAGGACCAAAATTGCGTGTTGGCGAATTTGCAAACGGGTCTGAGGATTTGGAAAATGGCGCGCAGTTCCGCTTGGATTTATCCGAGGAATTGGGTGATGCGACCCGAGTGCAATTGCCACATCCAGAAATTTTCGCAGCTTTAAGACCAGACGCGCATTTGTTGGTAAACGATGGAAAAATCAAGCTTAAGGTGACAAGTTGCGGTGCAGATTATGCAGATTGTGTTGTCGTGAATGGTGGTACGATATCCAATCGCAAAGGTGTCAATGTCCCGGATGTTATTCTGCCACTCGCTGCGCTGTCCGATAAGGATAAAAAAGACCTCGAATTTGTTTGCGCTTTGGGTGTTGATTGGTTGGCCCTTTCATTCGTTCAGCGGCCCGAAGATCTGCTAGAAGCACGCGAACTGGCTGCGGGTCGCGCAGCGATTTTGTCAAAGATTGAAAAACCATCTGCTGTTGAGCGATTCGATGACATCTTGAATGTATCTGACGGCATTATGGTCGCACGTGGTGATCTGGGCGTGGAATTACCTGTACAAAACGTCCCGCCAATTCAAAAACGCCTTGTGCGTAAATGTCGCGCAGCCGCAAAACCGGTTATTGTGGCAACACAAATGTTAGAATCAATGATTGAAAGCCCGATGCCAACCCGCGCGGAGGTCTCAGACGTTGCAACCGCAATCTACGAAGGCGCTGATGCAATCATGCTGTCTGCCGAATCTGCCGCGGGTCAATTCCCGATAGAAGCAGTGCAGACCATGAATAATGTTGCAGTCGAAGTGGAAAGCGATCTAACTTATCGCGAAATTCTGGATGCTTCTCGTAAAGCGAACCGCCAATCTATCGCAGATGGCATTGTCTCTGCGGCGCGTGAAATTGCTGAAACAACCAATATCAAAACAATTTGTTGCTATACGCAATCTGGAACAACGGCTTTGTTAACCGCGCGCGAACGCCCGTGCGTGCCAATTATTGCCATGACCTCGCAAATCCGCACAGCACGGCGCTTGGCCCTGACCTGGGGCACAAATTGTGTGGTATCCAATTCTAAAACCCGCTTCAAAGAGGCTGTGGTCAGTGCCGTCCGCGCAGCCCTGGCCGAAGGCTATGTGACCCAAGATGATCAAATCGTAATAACCGCCGGTGTCCCCTTCAATATCCCGGGGACCACGAATATTCTGCGCGTAGCGCCCTGCAATGAGCGCATGATTTACGCAATGGACCCAGAATAGCGCTTTCATTTTTGCCAAAATACTCGCGCCGCAGGCATGGCCGTCGAACGACGGCCATTTCTATCTAAAAACCACTTGCCATTCGGGCATCATGCCCGTATATGCCAACAACATTGCGCGGCCGGCGAAGGGCATGCCGAGTCGCGTTTATCCAAACCTCATAAGTTTAAGGAGATGAAAATGCCTAAGATGAAGACAAAATCGAGCTGCAAAAAGCGGTTCAAAGTTACAGCAAGCGGCCGTGTTAAGTCCGGCCAAGCTGGTAAACGTCACGGAATGATTAAGCGGACAACCAAATTCATCCGCAACGCACGCGGCACAACTGTTATGTCCACCCCTGATGAGAAAATCATCAAGGGCATGATGCCATACGCCCGCTAAGGAGGATTTGAGAGATGTCACGCGTTAAAGGTGGTGTAGTAACTCACCGTCGTCACAAAAAAATTATCGACCAAGCCAAAGGCTATTACGGTCGTCGTAAAAATACCTTCAAAGTAGCGGCTCAGGCCGTTGATAAGGCAAACCAGTACGCAACACGCGACCGTCATAATCGCAAGCGTAATTTCCGCAGCTTGTGGATCCAGCGTATCAACGCTGCTGTACGCGCCCATGACGAAGCTTTGACATACAGCCGTTTCATCAACGGTCTGGCCAAAGCGGGTATAGAAGTTGACCGCAAAGTTCTGGCGGATCTGGCTGTTCATGAACCAGCTGCGTTTGGTGCGATTGTCGATCAGGCAAAGGCCGCACTAGCGTAAAATCCTGTAACGGATTGCAAATTTGAAACGCTGCGGGCCTTAACGGGTTTGCAGCGTTTTTTTGGTCTTAAGGGGCTGTTATGAAAATGGGTGCGCCTTTGGCGCACGCTCGATCAGCTTGGTCATCGTTTTGCGATGACCAAGCGGCTTGCACACAGATTGAAATGTGGTAGCAGGGAACAAAGTTAATTGGAGGCTGATGATGAACGATCTGCGTGATAAATATATTCAGGCGATTGCCAATGCGATGGATGAAAGCACTTTAGAAGAGGTGCGCCTAGCCGCCGTTGGAAAAAAAGGCGAAGTCAGCTTGAAAATGCGCGAATTGGGGAAAATGTCACCCGAGGAACGCCAGGTCGCAGGCCCCGCGTTGAACGCGCTAAAGGATGAAATTAACAGTGCGCTTGCTGCCAAACGTGCGGCTTTGGCGGATGCCGCCTTGGATGAACGGTTGCGCACAGAATGGTTGGACGTCACATTGCCCAGCCGTGCCGCGCGTCAGGGCACGATTCACCCCATTTCCCAAGTGACAGAAGAAGTCACAGCCATTTTCGCCGACATGGGTTTTGGCGTGGCCGAGGGGCCACGGATCGATACGGATTGGTATAATTTTGACGCCCTGAATATTCCCGGACATCATCCCGCGCGTGCGGAAATGGACACGTTTTATATGCATCGCGCCGAGGGCGACAATCGCCCACCACATGTATTGCGTACACATACATCGCCTGTTCAAATTCGGACAATGGAAAAAACTGGTGCGCCCGTGCGCGTTATTTGTCCGGGTGGTGTGTATCGTGCGGATTTTGACCAAACCCATACACCCATGTTCCATCAGGTCGAAGGACTGGCCATCGACAAAGACATTTCCATGGCAAACCTGAAATGGGTGTTAGAGGAATTCGTCAAAGCGTATTTTGAGGTCGACAACGTCGAGCTGCGGTTCCGCGCATCGCATTTCCCGTTCACGGAACCCAGTGCCGAGGTCGACATTCGCTGTTCTTGGGCCGGTGGTCAATTGCGCGTGGGCGAGGGTGATGACTGGTTGGAAATTCTGGGGTCAGGCATGGTCCACCCCAAGGTGTTGCAAGCGGGCGGAATTGATCCCAATGAATGGCAAGGCTTTGCATTCGGTATGGGCATCGACCGCATTGCCATGTTGAAATACGGTATCCCTGATCTGCGCGCGTTCTTTAACTCTGACCTGCGCTGGTTGCGCCATTATGGCTTTGCTGCGTTGGATGTACCTACGTTGCATGGCGGCCTTAGCCGGTAATGCCTTCAAAGCGCTACATAGCTCAGTCCCAACGCCCGCTCTGGAGCGCGGGTGGCCTTTTGGTGATCTTATATTAGGTGAAGTTTGATGACCCATCTTTTGATCATAGAGGCGAATACGCCAAACTTGCCCGCCGCCGCGCGGTGGTTTCGTGATGCGTTTTTGGCGATTGATCCAGCTGTGACCTTTGCGACGGTGGCCCCCTATGTGACGGCTGCGCAGGCGCAGGATTTTGATGGTGTTGATGGTGTCATTTTCACGGGATCAGGCGTGGCATGGTCAACCGACGACGCGCGCGCGGCCGCGCAACGCGATGCGATGACATTGGCGTTTGAAACAGGTCTGCCCGTATGGGGCAGCTGCAATGGCATGCAATTGGCCGCGACCGTTTTGGGCGGCACAGTTGGGGCATCGCCCAAGGGGCTAGAGGTGGGCGTGGCCCAAAACACGCGCCTGACCGATGCGGGCAAAGCGCATTCAATGTATGCGGGGCGCAACGATACCTTTGCCGTGCCCTGCATCCATCGTGATGAGGTACAGACCCTACCCGTGGGGGCAACGCTGCTGGCGGGCAATGACCACAGCCCGATTCAGGCTTTTGCCCATGACAAAGATGGCGTTGATTATTGGGGAACGCAATATCACCCCGAATTGCGCCCCACCCACATTGCGGATTTTATCCGTAACAAAGACGGCATTTTTGGTTCGCGGGCAGAATTGATTGTTGATTTGGATTGTGCCGAAACTGACCCTGTCGCCGCAGCCCGTCTGGGCACAACCACCGCCGCGCTGCACCACGATATCAGAACAATTGAATTGTCCAATTGGCTAACACATGCGAAAAATAAGGCGTCGATCCGCAAAATCCGCGGATCACACCCTGATGCAGAAATATTTACCTTTGGTGATGGGCCCGCGCTGTGTGACAGGTTAAATGATCTTGTGGTTTCGGGGGCAAAAACGGCGACCTGTGGCGCATTGCGTGATTTTGGTCCAACTGGCGAAGCCATGCCTCGGGTTGGTCGCCATGATATTGCGACCGATTGGTCGGGCAAACCTGTTGCCTTGATCCGCACGGTTTCGGTTGAAACGAAACGCTTTGACCAAGTGACATGGGATTTTGCCCAAAAAGAGGGTGAAAATGATGATTTAGCCGGATGGCGGGCAGATCATCGGGCCTTTTTTGAACGTAATGGCGGATTTGATCCGCAGATGGACCTTGTTTGTGAAACCTTTGAATTGGTGCGTGATCTAAGGGATTAACCGCCACCGCATGCAGAAAATGGAAATGAAACGATGAAATTCACACTCTCTTGGCTGAAAGAGCATTTGGACACCACCGCAACCTTGGCTGAAATCGAATTCGCGCTAAGTGATTTGGGGCTTGAGGTTGAGGGCATCGAAAACCCTGTGGATGCGTTGAAAACCTTTACCTTGGCTAAGGTAAAACATGCCGAACAACATCCGGATGCGGATCGTTTGCGGGTGTGTACCGTTGAAACGGATGAGGGCGACAAACAAATCGTTTGCGGCGCACCGAATGCGCGCGCGGGCATCACGGTGGTTCTGTGTAAGCCGGGCGACTATGTGCCAGGTATCGATGTGACACTGAGTGTCGGCAATATCCGCGGTGTCGAAAGCCACGGTATGATGGCATCAGAACGTGAATTGGAATTGTCTGACGAACACAACGGTATCATCGAATTGCCGTCGGGCGAGGTGGGCCAATTGTTCGTCGATTGGTTGGCGGACAATGATCCTGCCAAGGTTGATCCCGTGATTGAAATCGCGATCACGCCAAACCGCCCTGATGCGTTGGGCGTCCATGGCATCGCCCGCGATTTGGCGGCGCGTGGTTTGGGGACGTTGAAAACCAAACCGGTCGAACCCGTCGCAGGAACATTTGCCTGCCCAATCAGCGTGACCATTGACGCGGATACAGTGGACCAAGCGCCTGTGTTTTATGGCCGTGTGATCCGTGGCGTGAAAAATGGCCCCAGCCCTGCGTGGTTGCAGGATCGTTTGCGGGCCATTGGGTTGCGTCCGATTTCGGCGCTTGTCGATATCACCAACTTCTTCACCTATGACAATAACCGACCGCTGCACGTGTTTGACGCGGACAAAGTTGCCGGTGGTGCATTGCGGGTCCATCGGGCCAAGGGTGGCGAAACATTCCTTGCGCTGGATGAAAAGGAATATGTCCTGCAAGAGGGCATGACCGCAATTTCCGATGCAAATGGTGTCGAAAGCCTGGCCGGCATCATGGGGGGTGAACATTCGGGCTGTACCGATGACACTGTGAATGTGTTCCTTGAGGCTGCGTTTTTCGATCCGATCCGCACCGCCTATACGGGTCGTGCGTTGAAAATCAATTCCGATGCGCGGTATCGGTTTGAACGTGGGATTGACCCTGCTTGGACGCCTGTCGGGATCGAGGCGGCAACGCAAATGATCCTAGATCTGTGTGGCGGCGAAGCGTCAGACGTGGTTGTTGCGGGTGAATTGCCCGATCATGCGCGTGCCTATAAATTGGATACTGACCGCGTGCAGTCGTTGGTTGGGATGGAAATTCCGGCAGATGTTCAACGTCAAACATTGACTGATCTGGGCTTTGTGCTGGACGGTGATATGGCGCATGTCCCATCTTGGCGCCCTGATGTTCTGGGCGAGGCCGATTTGGTCGAGGAGGTCGCACGCATTGCATCCCTGACCAAGTTGCAAGGCAAACCCATGCCGCGTGCCACAGCTGGTGTGCCAAAACAAATCCTAAGCCCACTGCAAAAACGCGAACAAATCGCGCGGCGCACAACAGCGGCCTTGGGATATAACGAATGCGTCAGCTATACGTTTATAGACCAAAAATCGGCCCAGCTGTTTGGCGGTGGATCTGATGCCACAATGTTGGCAAACCCCATTTCATCAGAAATGAGTCACATGCGCCCAGATTTGTTGGCGGGCCTATTGCAAGCGGCTGCACGCAATCAGGCGCGTGGGTTTGCTGACATGGCTTTGTTCGAAGTGGGCCCCGTGTTTCATGGTGGCGAACCTGAGGAACAAAGCCTGCAAGTGGCGGGCGTCTTGGTGGGGCGGACGGGTCCCAAGGATGTTCATGGCGCATCGCGTAGTGTTGATGTCTATGATGCCAAAGCCGATGTCGAGGCAATCCTATCTGCACTTGGCGCACCTGCCAAAGTTCAGATCCTGCGCGACGGGGACACATGGTGGCACCCAGGGCGTCATGGTCGTATTTGTTTGGGCCCGAAAAAGGTTTTGGCAACCTTTGGTGAAGTGCATCCCAAGGTTTTGACCCAGCTTGATGTCAAGGGACCCGTGGTTGCCTTTAGCATCCATTTGCAAGAAATCCCAATGCCACGCAAATCATCGGCCACACGCCCTGCATTGGAATTGAATGATTTGCAGGCTGTGGATCGCGACTTTGCCTTTGTTGTGGATGCCAATGTGGATGCGCTGACCTTGGTCAACGCAGCTATGGGCGCAGACAAGGCACATGTTGTTGATGTTCGCGTATTTGATGAATTTATCGGCGGCTCATTAGGGGATGGAAAAAAATCCATTGCGTTTGCTGTTAAATTACAGCCGAAAGATGCAACATTTACCGACAAAGACCTAGAAAACATTTCTGCCAAGATCATTGAGAAAGTGACCAAGGCATCGGGTGGTGAATTGCGCGCGTAAATCGTGTGCGTCATATCGACGAAGGGACAATAGTATGAAAGTTTATCTATCTGGTGAAATACACACCGATTGGCGCGATGTAATTATATCAGGCGCTGACGGCTTGGATGTCACGTTTTCTGCACCTGTGACCGACCACGATGCCAGCGATGACTGCGGCGTTGCGATATTGGGGGCCGAGCCAAATAAATTTTGGCATGACCACAAGGGGGCCAAGGTCAACGCCATTCGCACCCGCATGCTGATCGAGGCCGCGGACGTCGTCGTCGTTCGATTTGGTGACAAATACAAACAATGGAATGCCGCCTTTGATGCGGGCTATGCATCCGCTTTGGGCAAGTCGTTGATTGTCATGCATGGTCCAGATCATCAACATGCCCTGAAGGAAGTGGATGCGGCAGCTTTGGCAGTCGTTGAAACACCCCAACAGGTTGTAGATATCCTTCGGTATGTCTTAGAAAGCACATTGCCATAGAAAATTTACTTTTGGTAAACTTTCCCCTTTGGTTCGAGTCTGCATTCAAATAAGAATGCGACACTTCGTAGCAAGAGGGTAAGGGAATGCTAAAAGAATTTAAAGATTTTATTGCCAAAGGCAATGTTATGGATATGGCCGTCGGTATCATCGTCGGCGCAGCTTTCACTGCAATCGTCAAATCCATGGTCGATGACTTAATTAATCCTATTATTGGGATTTTCATGGGCGGGATTGATTTCACCAATCTGTTTGTCGTCATCAGCGGTGACGCAACATATGCATCATTGGCCGAGGCACGTGATGCTGGGGCTGCTGTATTCGCCTATGGTTCGTTCATTATGGCGTTGATCAACTTCTTGATCATTGCCTTTGTCGTGTTCATGTTGGTGCGCTATGTGAACAAAGTCAAAGAAGCATCGCAGAAGAAGGAAGAGGCCGCAGCAGAAGAAGCAGCTGATCCAGGTCCGTCTGAGTTGGATGTTTTGCTAGAAATTCGCGACTCGTTGAAAAAATAAGTCGTTTCAAATATTCGATAGCGAAATGAAAACGCCCCCATGTTGGGGGCGTTTTTTATTATGCGACAGCTTTTAATGTTAGGTCTGGTGAAACAACGGGCAGGTTCAATGCTGCTCCGACGGCTTCGTTTGTCAGCTGGCCTGCATGGACATTTAGACCATTCAGCAAATGCTGGTCATCTGCACAGGCTTGTTGCCAACCCTTGTTTGCCAAGGCAACAACAAATGGCAGCGTTGCATTGCCAAGTGCCAGCGTCGATGTACGTGCAACTGCGCCGGGCATGTTTGCAACGCAGTAATGCATGATGCCGTCAACTTCATAAATCGGGTCTTGGTGGGTTGTGGCGCGTGATGTTTCAAAACAGCCACCTTGGTCGATGGCGACATCAACCAGTGCAGCACCAGGCTTTAGGTCTGACAATTGCGCGCGGGTGATCAATTTTGGCGCGGCTGCACCTGGGATCAAAACTGCGCCCACAATCATATCAGCTTGTGCCGCCAATTCAGCTGTTGCCGCGGATGAGGCATAGCCTGTTTTGAACAGACCGCCAAAGACATCATCCAAATACCGCAAGCGTGGCAATGACCGATCAAGTACCGTGACATCTGCGCCCATGCCGGCGGCAACTTTGGCCGCTTGGGTGCCAACAACACCGCCACCGATAACCAACACCTTGGCAGGGGACACGCCCGCAACACCACCCAACAATACGCCGCGACCACCGTTTGCTTTCTGCAGGGTCCACGCGCCAACTTGTGGTGCCAAACGGCCCGCAACTTCGGACATTGGGGCCAATAGCGGCAGGCCACCGTTGCGATCGGTCACTGTTTCATAGGCAATTGCTGTGCAGCCACTGGCCAACAGGTCATGTGTTTGATCGGGATCAGGCGCCAAGTGTAGGTAAGTGAACAACAGCTGGCCAGAGCGCAGCATTTTGCGTTCGATGGCCTGTGGTTCTTTTACTTTGACGATCATGTCTGCACGTTCAAACACTTCTGCAGCGGTCTCGATCAAAGTTGCACCTGCTGCAACGTAATCATCGTTTGTGAAACCTGCACCGGTACCGGCATTTGTTTCAATCAACACTGTGTGGCCGTGACCCGTCAATTCATGCACGGCGGCTGGTGTCAAACCTACGCGAAATTCTTGCGGTTTGATTTCTTTGGGGCATCCTACGATCATCTTGTCCTCCCTGATGACATGCCCCTAGTATTGATTTGTTTTTGTGAAATTAGATTGATAATTTATCCTGCCCGTGACATAATATTTGCAAGAAAATTGCGTTAATAGCGAGTTTAGTGAAAGAATTATGGCAAATCAGAAAATTGACGATACAGATCGCCGAATCTTGAACGTGCTGCAAAAGCAAGGGCGAATTTCGAATGCGGATTTGGCCGAACGGGTCAATTTATCAGCATCTGCCTGCCATCGGCGTGTTCAGCGCCTTGAGGATGAGGGCTGGATCAAAGATTATGTGGCAATGCTGGATCCGCGCAAGGTAAATGTTCCAGCAACGATATTTGTTGAAATTACACTATCGGCACAGGCCGACGAAGTTCTTGAGGCATTTGAAAAGGCTGTAGCGCGTATTCCAGACGTTTTAGAATGTCATTTAATGGCGGGCAGTGCTGATTATATCCTTAAGGTAGTTGCAGAGAATACAGATGATTTTGCCCGCATTCATCGCCAGTATTTGACACGTTTGCCTGGCGTCGCACAGATGCAGTCATCATTTGCGCTGCGCACAGTGTTCAAGACTACTGCTTTGCCGCTATAGGGGGCGTCATGGAATTTGATATTGTCATCATTGGCGCAGGCAGTGCAGGGTGCGTTTTGGCAAAACGCCTAAGCGATGCTGGTCATAGCGTTGCCATACTTGAGGCAGGCGGCAGCGACAATTACCATTGGGTCCATATTCCAATGGGATATCTGTATTGCATCGACAACCCCCGAACCGATTGGCAATTCCGCACCGAACCTGATGCGGGTTTGAATGGGCGGTCGTTGTTGTATCCACGTGGCAAAGTGTTGGGTGGATGCAGTTCGATCAATGGCATGCTGTATCTGCGTGGGCAGGCGGCCGACTATGATGGCTGGCGGCAAATGGGTCTGACAGGATGGGGGTGGGACGATGTGCTGCCCTACTTCAAAAAATCCCAAGATTACGTCGATGGCGCGTCTGATCTGCATGGGGCAGGGGGCGAATGGCGGGTGGAAAACCAGCGGCTGCGCTGGGATGTCTTGGATGACTGGTCTAAGGCTGCGCAACAAAATGGAATTCCGGCCACCACCGATTTTAATTCTGGCACCAACGAAGGTGTTGGGTATTTCAAGGTCAATCAGCGATCAGGCTGGCGGATCAACACGGCCAAGGCATTTTTACGCACTGCAAAAAATACGGGCCGATTAAAGATCATCACGCATGCGCATGTTTGTAAGATTTTGATCCAGGACAATCGCGCTGTGGGCGTGGAATATCGGCGTGGCAACGCTGTGCATCGTCTACACGCACGCGCGCAGGTGGTTGTCAGCGCGGGGGCAATCGGATCGCCACAGATTTTGAAAATGTCAGGGCTGGGCCCTGCTGCAGAATTGGGACAGCACGGTATTGAAACGTTGCGCGATTTGCCCGAGGTTGGCGAAAATCTTCAGGATCATTTGCAACTGCGATGTTCTTGGGCGCTGCAGGGGGCAAAGACATTAAATACCATGGCCAATTCATGGTTGGGCAAGGCGCGGATTGCACTTGAATATGCACTGAAACGCTCTGGCCCCATGTCTATGGCACCCAGTCAGCTTGGGGCCTTTGCAAAATCGCGTCCCGGCCTAGAAACGCCAGATTTGGAATTTCACGTACAGCCCCTATCGCTTGAGGCATTTGGACAGCCGCTACATGATTATCCGGCAATTACGGCGTCGGTGTGTAATCTGCGTCCCACCAGTCGGGGGCGTGTTCTGTTGTCGTCAGCGGATCCAATGGCGGCACCCAAAATTATTCCAAATTATTTATCAACAGAACATGACCGGCAGGTGGCCGCCGATGCGATAACGCTTGCACGGGCGATTATGACACAAGATGCGATGGCAAAATATCAACCTGCCGAGGTCAAGCCAGGTGTTGAAATTCAGTCGCGCGATGATTTAATGAATGCAGCAGGTGATATTGGGACGACAATATTTCATCCGACCTGCAGTGTTCGGATGGGAACGGATGCCAAAGCAACGTTGGATGAACGTCTGTGCCTGCGCGGGATTGATGCGCTGCGCGTGGTTGACGCCAGTGTGATGCCAACGATTGTTAGCGGGAATACGAATTCCCCCACGATCATGATCGCAGAGAAAGCTGCGGATATGATAATAAAATCGTTACGCTAATTGGTGCATGTATCAGGTGATGCGCAATCAACGGGCGCAAGGCTGATTAGAATTGGGAAAATATAATGAACGAGCAAAAAAAGCAGAACCTTAGCTGGATCGAAGCAGAGCTAGAAGAGACATTGGACGACCTCTTTGAGAGCGAGTTTAACGAACCGATGCTCAGCGATGAATTGCGCGGATTATATAAAGAAAAGCATCCCAATATGCTGGATCGGCGTACATACTATACAAATTTACTGCGTTTGCAGGCAGAATTGATAAAGCTGCAGCATTGGGTCGAATTGACCGGCGCCAAGGTATTGATCCTGTGCGAAGGCCGCGACAGTGCAGGCAAGGGCGGCGTGATCAAGCGGATTACACAGCGATTGAACCCGCGTGTGGCCCGTGTCGTTGCATTGCCCGCGCCCACAGAGCGGGAAAAAACACAGTGGTATTTCCAACGCTATGTCCCGCACTTGCCTGCGGGGGGGGAAATCGTTTTGTTCGACCGTTCGTGGTACAATCGCGCCGGTGTCGAACGTGTAATGGGATTTGCAACAGAAGAAGAGGTCGAACAGTTTTTTCGCGATGTCCCAGAGTTTGAACGCATGTTGGCGCGCTCTGGCATTATTTTATTGAAATATTGGTTTTCGATCACTGACGAAGAACAGCAACTACGGTTTTTGATGCGGATCCATGATCCAATGAAACAATGGAAATTATCGACGATGGATTTGCAAAGCCGAATTCGCTGGGAAGATTACACCAAGGCGAAAGAGGACATGTTTGCACGCACCAATATTCCCGAGGCCCCATGGTACATCGTTGAGGGTAATGACAAAAAACGGGAACGATTGAATTGCATTGAACACATCCTTAGTCAGATCCCTTATCAAGAAATTCCATTCGAAAAAGTGGATCTGCCAAATCGTGTGTTTAATCCCGACTATGAGCGGCGTGTTTTGCCAGATGAACTGTATGTTCCCAAGGTGTATTAAATTCTAGTGCGTATGCGACGGGGGTGTCGTTAGCCAGGTACTGACCCGGGATATTTCTTTTTGCATAAGTTTGTATTGCACACCCAACAGTCTGATGTCATCGGAGCCTAGGGCAGATTGCGGTACGCGCGATCCAATGAATAGTGAAATGTTGTGACCTTGCTTTGCTAAAAATTCGAATTCAATTGTTGTATTGAAAGCTTGTTGAAACTTTAACGTGCAGGTTCCATGAACCACATTTAGGCCGCGATCGGTTGGATTTAGTTTTGATGAAAGTGAAAAAGCATGTGGGGCGGACAATATTCCATGCCCTGCAATCATTTTCCAATCATCATCCTGGATATGATTGGCAATAAAGCATGTTTCGATATCAAGCAGGAACGAAGTCCTGGCGCATATAGAATTAAGGGTTTGATGTATGTTCATTTTGTCGTGCAGTAGTCATTAGTTTCAGTTCGGTAGACAAGTACTATTGTGACGCAAAATGACCAATATTCTGTCAGCTTAAGCTTACACGATCTTTTACAATCTATTTGATGTCAATATGATAATAATATCAGTGGCACAAGCATTACTTTCTGTGGAATGTTTTTTTAATTTTTGCAACGATCAGATGTTGCGCATGAAGGGGGAATAATTTGGGCAAACGCCAGAACATTGGCTGTAAAAAAACCCTCCGAGCAGAAACTCGGAGGGTTTTAAAAACAGTCAGAATGATTACATCATTCCTTCACGCTGTGCTTTCTTACGCGCCAATTTCCGGGCGCGGCGGATCGCTTCAGCTTTTTCGCGTGCTTTTTTGATCGACGGTTTTTCGAAATGTTGCTTTAGCTTCATTTCGCGAAACACACCTTCACGCTGTAGCTTCTTTTTCAGGGCCCGTAGGGCCTGATCGACGTTATTGTCGCGAACGCTTACCTGCATGTGGTTTTCACCACCTTTCTAGTTTAGAGTTGCATTAGATAGCAGGAGATTGTCCTATAGCAAACTGTTCTATTATTGTCTAGAGAAAGCTCTGGAAGGATTGACCATGGAAAATACGGCCCAAGAGATCAAAAATCGTCTGGTTGATGCAGCTATCATTCACGTGGCTTTTGATGGTTGGACGGATGATGCGTTACACGCCGCATGCCAAGATTGCGGGATAGATCCAAATATAGCACGCCTACATTTACCGCGTGGTGGGCTGGATTTGGCCGTTTGGTCGCATAAAATGGGCGATGACGCATTGCGCTTGGCCATCAGTGAAACAGATCTGTCTGGCTATAAATTTCGTGAAAAAATCACATGGTGCGTTAGAAAGCGTATTGAAATTGCGCAGGACAAAGAATCGGTGCGTCGCGCGACTTCGTTGTTCGCGCTGCCCCAATACGCAGCACTTGGCGCGTCGTTGATATGGGGAACATGCAATGTGATTTGGTCAGTTTTGGGCGACACCTCTGAGGATTATAATTGGTATACCAAGCGTGCAACTTTGTCGGCCGTCTATGGCAGTACCGTTTTATATTGGCTGGGTGATGAGGGTGTTGATGACCAAGATACATGGGATTATCTGGATCGCCGAATCGCAGACGTCATGCAATTCGAGAAGCTCAAAGCTCAGGTTCGGTCAAACCCATCCTTGTCGCGACTGTTGTCAGGGCCGAAATGGGTTCTGGATCGTTTCAAGGCACCGCAGACAAAAAACATGAATCGCCCAGGTGTTTGGGCAAACCCCAAGGATAAATAATGCCAAACATGATGAACGCCGTTGAAATTTCACATCCAGGTGGCCCTGACGTGTTGCAGGTAACCCAGCGCCCTGTTCCACAGCCGCAGGCAGGACAGGTTGTGATCAAGGTTTCATTTGCTGGCGTTAATCGGCCCGACGCGCTGCAACGGGCGGGGTTATACGATCCACCCGCTGGTGCCAGCGATCTGCCAGGGCTTGAGGCATCGGGCGTCATCGCCGCGGTTGGGGATGGAGTGTCGCGTTGGTCGGTCGGTGATCGTGTCTGTGCCCTGTTGCCGGGCGGTGGCTATGCTGAATATGTTGCCACCCCAGCGGCGCATTGTTTGCCCATACCAGAGGGCTTGGACATGAAACAGGCGGCCTGCCTGCCCGAGACGTTTTTTACTGTCTGGTCCAATGTGTTCCAACGCGGTCAGCTGCAGGCTGGCGAACGGTTTTTGGTGCATGGGGGGTCATCGGGCATTGGAACCACGGCCATTCAGCTGGCCCATGCCTTTGGCGCGCGGGTGTTTGCAACCGCGGGATCAGATGAAAAATGTCAGGCCTGCCGCGATTTGGGCGCAGATGTTGCCATCAATTACCGGACAGCGGCGTTTGAGGATGTTATGATCCAAGCAGGCGGGGCAGATGTGATTTTGGATATGGTGGGGGGCGATTACATTCGCCGCAACCTGAAATCATTGGCCCCCGACGGACGTTTGGTGCAAATTGCGTTTTTGCAGGGTCCCAACGCTGATATTAATTTTGCCCCCATGATGATGCGTCGATTGACGATTACGGGATCCACCCTGCGTCCCCAATCTGATTTGGCCAAATCCCGGATTGCCCAAGATTTGGAACAACATGTCTGGCCACTGTTGACCCAAGGTCGTGTGGCCCCCGTCATGGACAGCGAATATGATTTGTCCGATGCCGTCGCTGCCCATGCCCGCATGGAAAGCAGCGCACATATCGGCAAAATTGTGCTTAAGGTGGCGGGCGACGCAGTGTAGCGCGGTCGTTACGACCGTCGTTTCGTGCGCAGTGTGGGGTCCGCAATGGTTGGATCCTCGGGCCATGGGTGTTTGGGATATTGGCCGCGCATGTCTTTGCGTACATCTTGGTAACTGGTTTTCCAAAACCCCGGCAAATCCATCGTGGTTTGCACAGGGCGCTGGGCGGGGGACAACAGTGTCACGCGCAGGGGCGTTTTTCCAACCATCGGATGGGTTTTTTGCCCGAACATTTCCTGCAATCGCAATGAAATGGTGGGATGTTCCGTGTCATAATCAATCGGGATCTGCCGCCCCAATGGTGTGGTAAAGGCTGCAGGCACTTGGGCATCTAGCAGGGACATCTGCCCCCAATCCAGCCGCGCGCGCAACGCAGGCAGCGGATCAAAGGCCTGCCACTGCGCTGCCGTTGTGACGCCATCAAGATAGGGCAGCAACCAATCCTCAAGCGTGTCCATCAAATGGGGGGCGGAAAAATCGGGCAGTTGATCGCCCACCAAAGCCACGCGCGCCAAAAATCGCTGTGCTGGCTTGGGCCAATGAAACCCGATATCGCGGATCCCATCCAGCATGGTGTGTTTGATATCGTCCTTTGGGGCATCCGTCCATTTTTGATCGGTCAAAACCAAGGCGCCCAGCCGTTCTTGTTTGCGGGCAACAACCCGTTTTTCACGTTTCGACCACGCACAGGATTGATCCCATGTCATTTGGTCTGCAAACAGGTCGCGCAGGTCCGAGATGTGGATTTGAATGGCCTGTCGCACGGTTGCGTCGCGCGCGCGTCCATCGGTTTGTACACAGACGATATAGGGCGCATGCCCCAAAGGGTCACCATCGGTTAATGTCACACCTTTGCCATTGCTTAGGACATAGCGAGGGCTATCGCCTTTGCGGCGTTGCCCTATCCGGTCAGGAAAGGCCAGCGCAAACAGTTGTTCGGGACTGTGGCCGGTGTCTGCGCGAAACAGTTTCGCCAATCGCTTGGCCTCGGCTCGGACGCGGGTCAGGGCGGGTCGGTTCAGCTGATAGGGATGATTTACTTCAAAGGATTTGGCATCCTTTAATGCGGTGATGCGCAATGCGATATCGGCAGGTGCGCCACGGTTCAAAATGTCACGATCCGATAACAATGCAGCCATCGGGGCCGCCACCGCGCCGCCCATGGCCAGCATATGACCCAATCTGGGGTGGACGGGCGCGCGTGCCAATTCTTTGCCGTGTTTGGTGATCTGGCCCTTGGGCGATAGGGCGCCCAACATACCCAGCACCTGTTGCGCCTCGGCCATCAGGGCAGGGTTGGGTTGGGTCAGAAACGCCATCGCGTCAGGCGGGCTGCCCCATTGTGCCAATTCCAGTGCCAAGCCCGTTAAATCAGACGTTTCAATTTCTGGGGGTGCAAAGGCGGGCAGGGTGCCTTCTTCGGCTTTGGACCACAGCTTGAAACAGTGGCCTGCGCGCACGCGGCCTGCGCGTCCCATGCGCTGTGTGGCCTCGGCGCGCGATACCTTTTCGGTAATCAAACGTGACATGCCTGTGGCGGGGTCAAATTTGGCACGCCGTGCCAATCCCCCATCCACCACAATGGAAATATCTTGGATCGTTAGGGATGTTTCGGCAATGGATGTGGCCAAGACGACTTTGCGCCCCGATGTCATCGGCTGGATCGCCTGCCGTTGCAGGGCAAAATCCATTGCGCCGTAAAGCGGGAAAATTTTCACCTCGGGGCTGACTTGTGGGGCCAGTCGGGTCATAATCCGTTTGATTTCCGCCTCGCCCGGGCAAAATGCCAAAACGCCCCCCGATTCGGTTGTCATTGCCGATAGGATCAGATCGGTCATGGCTTGTTCGAACGACAGACTGCGATCTAGGGGGCGGGGCAGCCAATGGGGCGTGACAGGAAAACTGCGGCCTTGGGATACGACGACGGGTGCATCCCCCAGCAGGGCCGCGATTGGGTCTGCATCCAATGTGGCCGACATGACCAAGATACGCAGATCATCGCGCAGGGCATCGGCAATTTCCAGTGTCAGAGCTAGCCCCAAATCAGCATTTAAGGATCGTTCGTGAAATTCGTCAAAAATAATGGTGTCGATCCCCGGTAATTCCGGATCATTCTGGATCATGCGGGTTAGGATACCTTCGGTGACCACTTCGATTTTGGTCGATGGGGATGTTTTTGCATCGCCGCGGATCCGATATCCGACGGTTTCGCCCAAATTTTCGCCCAGTGTCTCTGCCATCCGTTCGGCCGCCGCGCGCGCGGCCAATCTGCGCGGTTCCAGCATGATGATTTTGCCACGCGGGTCCAGCCGTTCCAAAATGGCCAAGGGAACATTTGTGGTTTTGCCCGCCCCGGGTGGCGCACATAATACAGCACGATTGCAACGCGATAGCGCCGCAATCAATTCGCCGATGACGGCTGTTATGGGTAATTCTTGTGTCACACGGCCTTTATTGCCGAGTTACTGACACACGTCCACGCACAGATTGCACATCAAAGCGTTTTGTTCGGTAAATATCACCGATTTTTTCGTATGTGATCGAAAATGGGAATGTTGTTCCCTCTTTCAGTTCGGATTGCGAAAACCCGTCAACACGTTTGTATACGCCATCGCATGTGGCAGATTCATTGGTTTCTTGGGGATTGGACAGCTTGATTTGAACCCGCCGCGCACCGTCAAAAATGGGGATGTTTTGGCGGCACAATTCGTCTTTGGTCTTGTCACTTAGTGTCCAAAAAATGGCAGTCATTGGGTCAACGGTACCTTTTTGGTCTTTGGGGTCGGCCCAATAAGGTTTTGGTAATTTGGGTGATTTGACCCGCGCGATTCCGTTGGTATAGGTTAAATACTTTTCTTCTTGTCGGCGGCCATTGTCGGATTTTTCGCTATAGCGTGTTGGGGCGTAGCCGTTATTGGTCACGCGGCCCGATACACTGACATCAAAAGCGAATTTCACAAATTGCGCAGCAAGCCCGGTTGGAAATACTTTGCCCGCGGCGGAATATTGATTGCCTTGGTGGCGGACGGAATACCGTAATTCACCCGCCTTGATCCCCAGCAGGTTGATGCCAAACGCATAGTTTTGCGTATCGGCGCTGATCGATGTTGCCGAAAACAGCAGTGCGCCCGCGGCGCAGATTGCGCGAACTATGGACCCCTGTGACATTTTGCACCCCGTCTTTCATTTTGTGTCGCAATAGCGTACCCAATCAAGCCAAGAAACCTGAGCAAAGGTCAATGACCTGAATTACAACTTGCGGAAAGCTGCCGAAATATGATGACAGACGCCGAACTAGCCACCAAAGTTATGCAAGGTGATCGACGCGCATTGGCCCGCGCGATCACTTTGGTTGAAAGCGCACGCAGTGATCATCGCGCCCGTGCCTTGGCCCTGATCGAGGCGGTTGGCGTCCAAAACAGGCAGGCGTTGCGCATTGGGCTGTCTGGCACGCCTGGTGTTGGTAAATCGACATTTATCGAAACATTCGGTTGTTTTTTGACGGCCATGGGCAAACGTGTTGCGGTTTTGGCCGTGGACCCCAGTTCCGCGCGATCGGGCGGATCGATACTGGGGGATAAAACGCGCATGGATCGTTTGTCGCGTGATCCCAATGCCTTTATCCGCCCATCGCCCAGTCAATCGCATTTGGGCGGTGTATCGCGTCGCACCCGCGAGGCGGTCGCCCTATGCGAAGCGGCAGGGTTTGATGTGGTTTTGATTGAAACGGTGGGTGTGGGCCAATCTGAAACGATTGTGTCCGAAATTTCGGATCTGTTTTTGCTGTTGCTGGCGCCTGCGGGCGGTGACGAATTGCAGGGGGTTAAACGGGGCATCATGGAAATGGCGGATATGATTTTGGTCAACAAAGCGGATGGTGATTTACGCACAACCGCCATTCGCACTTGCGCCGATTATTCAGGTGCATTGCGCCTGTTGCGAAAACGTCCCCAAGACCCCCAAGGGTTTCCATGCGCGATGACCGTTTCGGCGACGCAAAACATGGGGATCGATACGGCTTGGGATAAAATGTGTGAATTGATGACATGGCGCCGCGATCATGGTCATTATGATCGTAGGCGATCCGATCAGTCGCGGTTTTGGTTCGGCGAAGATGTCCGGCAGGGATTGTTGGCGGTATTGGCCCAGCCAAAAATCCAGCAACAGATGGAATCACTGTTGCAAGCTGTTGCACGCGGCGACACACGTCCAGAACGCGCCGCCCAAGATTTGTTGGATATGATCCACATTGAAATCCCCCAATGATTCGTCGTAAGGACGCGTAAATCGCACCAAGTATTGTGAAAATATCGCGCAATTTCGCTGCAATCCCTGTGAAACTGAATTTTTGGTCAGATTCTGCGATCCAAGTGCTTGACGATTTGCCCCCTAGGTCATACAAGCGCGAAACAGAATTTTGGCGCGGCCCACTGCGGCGCCTTTTTATATTGGCGGCGCATCCGCGTTGCTGTAACACTTAAACGAGGTACCTGACATGTCTCGCCGCTGCGAACTGACCGGAAAAGGCCCAATGACTGGCAACAATGTCAGCCACGCCAACAACAAAACACGGCGTCGTTTTTTGCCAAACCTGAACGACGTTACACTGCAATCTGAAACTTTAGGCCGTGGTTTTAAACTGCGCATTTCAGCTGCGGCACTGCGCACTGTTGATCACCGCGGTGGTCTGGATGCGTTTCTTGCGAAAGCGAAAGACGTAGACCTGTCTGACAACGCATTGAAAATCAAAAAAGACATCGCAAAGGCACAAACAGCCACTGCGTAAGTCAGTTGATAATTTGACGCATTGAAAAACCCTGATCAATAGGTCAGGGTTTTTTTGTAACTCATGGACTTGGAATGTGTCGTTGCTTCGCGTTATTAAATTACTGATTGCATGCGCTTTGGTTGTTTGGGGTGGTCAATCCATCGCAATGACCAAGACTGTGCAGCGTGATGCGGCAGGGGTTATCATTCTGTGTACCGCGCATGGCGTCGAATCCGTTGTCGTCGACGCACAAGGTGTCCCGTTGGATTCCGCGCCGGTCTGTCCTGAATGTATCGTATCAATCGCCACAATTGGGGCTGCAGCGATGCAGCTGGACAGCTTTGTCGGTCAGATACAGCCGATTACATTTCCGTCCCCGACGAAGCAGGCCAAATCGTATCATAGTATTGCACCGGCTGCGCGGGGACCGCCGCGTTTCCTTTGAATTTAACAAAAACACGCTTAAATCAAAGGAAAAAACAATGAAACTATCGACATTTATCAGCGCCGCAGTTGCAGGCGTCATTCTCGTACCATCTATCACATTTGCGGATATCGTTGTCCAAGATGCCTATGCCCGTTCAGCTGGGTCCATGGCCAAAGCAGGGGCCGCATTTATGATGTTGGAAAACACAGGCACAACAGCGGATCGTTTGATCGATGCCAAATCCGATGCAGCTGCCAAAATCGAATTGCACACCCATATTGACCAAGGGGATGGTGTTATGAAAATGACCCATGTTCCCGAAGGGTTTGACATTCCTGCTGGATCAATGGTTGCGTTGAAACGTGGTGGAAAACATGTGATGTTCATGGGCCTGCAAAACGCGTGGTCGCATGGCGATACGCTGGATCTGACCTTGGTGTTTGAGCAGGCAGGCGAAATCAATATCCAAGTGCCCGTTGATCTGGAACGCCAAGACAAAATGATGCATTCCCACAACTAGGGGCCATTGGGGGATCGGCGCATTGACCAAAATATTATTTGTATGCCTTGGCAATATTTGCCGATCCCCCAGTGCGCATGCGATGCTGATGGCCAATCCCTATGGTCCGCATTTTCACATCGACAGTGCTGGCACGGGGTCTTGGCATGTGGGCGAACCGCCCTATGGTCCCATGCAACGCGCGGCGCGCCTGCGTGGGATTGATATGTCAGATTTGCGCGCGCGTCAGGTCACGCAAAATGATTTTCGCGATTTTGATGTGATTATTGCAATGGATCGCGATAATCTGGCCAGCTTGCGTAAATCGTGTCCACCGGCGCTCGCCCATAAAATTGCGTTTATGGGCGATTTCGCAACCGCGCCGTATCGGGGCCAAGACGTTCCAGACCCGTATTACACGCGTGATTTTGATGCCACGCTGGATATGTTGGAAAATGCGATCACAGGCTTGGTGACGCATTTGCAAACACAGATTGACTGACTAGGGCCGAATATAGGCATAACCCTTTTGCTGCAATGTCACCAGTTGTACGACCCCTGATGGCACAATCTGGGCTTCTGGTAACAGGGCGACGTCGCTGCCAGCCTTTTGTGACATTTTACGATGTGTGTTGCCGCAGGCCGAAAACGTGATGTCATCGATTTCCAGCGACATTGTCGAAATACGATCCGCGACAGGGGATTTGCCTGCCACAAACATATTTAACCCCGGACCATAGGCCACGATTTCAATCACCGCTTCGTCCCCTTGGGCAGCATAGTAATTTTGAACGTTTTGCGCATTGTTCAGCGCCATGTTCATCACGGCTGGATCATTTTCGTCCACGTGAAATGCGATGTGTATTTTTTCAGCCATGCTCTGGCCAGCTGTCATGAGCAGGGCAATGGCCCCAAGTAGTGTATGTTTCATTTTCTTTCCTCCCGTTTGGCCAGTATTGTGCTAAGGCTCAGCAAAATCAAATACTCTTTAATGATCCAGTTCGCGATCCTCTGCGTATCTATGGAAAACAACGGGAAAAACGCATGACATATGTCGTATTATATATTTCAACCGCAGTGGCGTTTTTGGCGCTGGATATTGTGATGTTGAAAAAGGTTCTGAACCCAATGTTCACCGAAAACATCGGTCATATCATGGCAGCCGAACCTCGGATGGGGGCGGCTGGGGTGTTTTATTTGATGTATATTGCAGGCATGCTGTATTTTACATCGATCCCCGCCTTGGCATCGGGCAGCGTTGCGCAGGCCTTGGTCAGTGGGGCGATTTTGGGTGCATTGGCCTATGGCACATTCGAATTCACAAACTATGCTATTTTGCGTGATTGGACGGTCACGATGGTGGTCACAGATGTGATTTGGGGCGCTGTTTTGACAGGTGTTTCCGCGGCCGTAGGTGTTTGGGTCACAAAACAGCTGATGTCGGTCTAAGTCGCAAAAGTTGGCTTGGCTTTTGTACCAAAGGGGCGTATAGCCCCTGTCTGACCGAATAAGGAATACGACAGATGCAAGGTAGCGCCAATCTAAACATTATGATCAAAGCAGCCCGCAAAGCAGGGCGATCATTAACAAAGGATTTCCGAGAGGTTGAAAACCTGTTGGTGTCGCGCAAAGGTGCGGGCGATTTTGTAACCCGCGCAGACTTGGCAGCTGAAAAAATAATCCGCGATGAATTGCTAGAGGCCCGCCCCACCTATGGATTTCTGGGCGAGGAAACAGGCGAAATTGAGGGCCAAGATCCAACACGCCGTTGGATTGTTGATCCATTGGACGGTACCACCAATTTCTTGCACGGCTTGCCCCATTGGGCCGTATCTATCGCGCTAGAACACAAAGGTCAGATTGTCGCCGGGGTCATTTATGATCCGTCCAAAGATGAACTGTTTTTCGCTGAAAAAGGCGCGGGCGCATGGATGAACGAATCGCGTATTCGCGTGGCCCCACGGTCGCGTGTGGCCGACAGCCTGTATGCCACTGGCATTCCGTTCGGAACCAGCCCTGGCTTGCCCGAAACATTGCGTGACTTGGCTGAATTGATGCCGGCCTGTGCGGGTGTTCGTCGGTTTGGGGCGTTGTCATTGGATATCGCCTATGTTGCGGCGGGTCGTTATGATGGCTGCTGGGAACGCAGTGTCAAACCGTGGGACATTGCCGCAGGGATTGTCATCGCCAAAGAGGCAGGCGCCATTGTTGAGGGGGTCCATCCCAATACAAATCCGCTAGAAAGCAACGATATTTTGCTGGCCGGAGAAGAGCAGTTCGAGCAGTTTTCGAAGTTTTTCCGCCGCTAGACGCGGGTCAAAAACCTAACTAAATTTCTGTCGATATAGGATCGCGGCGATCATGCCCGCGATCATCCCGCTGGTATGGCCAACCTGCGCGATATCGGCCTGTGTGCTGACAAATTTGGCCCAATCGGGCAGGGGCACAACGATCCAAAAACAGGTCACAACCGCAACGAAAAAGGCGCGGTTGTCTGTCAAATTTCGCTGCGTTTTGGGTCTGGCTCGCAAAACAACAACCGCCCCGGCGATGCCCGCAATCGCTGTTGATGCCCCCACAACGGGGACACCAATGATCGGGTCGATGGTGATTTCAGCTAAATTTCCCACCATGCCACAGACCCCGTAAAACAGGCCAAAAACCATAGGTCCAACATAGCGTTCCAAACTGGGGGCCGTGATTAGGAACACAACCAAATTGACCACGAGATGGGACCATGTGGCATGAATGAACAGCGCAGACAGACTGGTCATGGCATGTTCCATCCAATTCAATCGGTTTGGGTAAAGCGCATAGGCGTCATAAATTTTCAAAATTGAAAACGGGTCGTTTTGCGATGTCAGAACAATCCAGCCATAGGTTACAACCATGGCCACAGACAACAGCCATGTGACATAGGGTCTGGTGGATGTGTCACACTGCGCCGTCATCATTGGCGCAGTGTGTCTTGTGTTGATCAATCGGTCAAGCGTTGCCCGCCAGCAATGCTGCGTTGCCGCCCGCGGCGGTGGTATCAATGCAAACATGGCGTTCGATCACAGCATGCCCTGTGTCAGGGTATCCAGTAATCAGCGGTATGATTTCGCCACTGCGTTGCGACAATCCAATGGCCAAGGCGCGCGCCTGTTCCGCATCACCCCACCAAATGACGCCACCGAAATCGGGTGCTTGGGTCAGATCATCGGGCGACAGGGTGCCATTGGCAATGATCGCGTGTCCGCCCAATTTGGTGACTGCTTCTGCCTGTGCCTGTGCTGCGTCGGCGCCGGGGCCTGCACATAATATTGGTTTGCGTGGGCGTTGCGACAGCTGATTGCTTTCACCAGTTGGGCCGGGCAGGGTGCTGCGTTGCAAAATTGCACTGGTGTTTGCCTGCGTCAGATCTGCATTGAACTGTTGCAAGCTGAACGGGTTGGGCCATTGACCATCCAAGACGGGCGCGGGGTGGTTGCGGAACCGATCCAAATACAACGGTCCGCCTGCTTTGGGGCCGGTGCCTGACAGGCCCTCGCCTCCGAACGGTTGGCTGCCCACAATGGCACCGATTTGGTTGCGATTGACGTAGATGTTTCCAGCATGAATGCGTTCACTGACATATTGCACACGATCATCAATGCGCGTTTGCAATCCAAAGGTCAGGCCGAATCCGGTTGCATTGATATCGTCAATCACCTGATCCAACTGGTCCGATTTAAAGGTTGCAATATGCAGCACAGGGCCAAAAATTTCACGGCCAAGGTTTTGGATCCCGTCGACTTTGATCAATGTAGGGGCCACGAAATGTCCCATGTTGGGCGTCTGTAATTCGTATAAAACACGCCCCTCGGCGCGCGCTGTATCGATATAGGATAAAATATCGCGCTGCGCCTCGGCATCAATGACGGGGCCAACGTCAGTGCTGATGTGCCATGGGTTGCCCAGTGACAATTCCTTCATCGCGCCGGTCAGCATTTTGGTAAATTCGGTGGCGATATCGTCTTGCACATACAGACAGCGCAATGCGGAACACCGCTGGCCCGCGGATTGATAGGCGCTTTCGATGATTGCAGTGATGGCCTGTTCGGGCAGGGCGGTGCTGTCAACGATCATGGCGTTCAAACCGCCTGTTTCTGCAATCAATGGCGCGCCGGGTGCCATGTGTTGCGCCATAGATTTGCGTATGATTTGCGCGGTTTCCGTCGATCCGGTAAAGGCCACGCCATCGATTTTATCGGATCGCGTCAGCGCTGCACCAATATCACCTGCACCCAAAACCAATTGCAGCGCATCTGTTGGAACGCCCGCTTGGTGGATCAATTCAACCAAACGTGTGGCAATCAATGGGGTCTGTTCTGCTGGTTTCGCAATCACGGCATTTCCTGCGGCCAACGCGGCAGCGATTTGGCCCGTAAAAATGGCCAATGGGAAATTCCAAGGTGAAATGCAGCAGAATGTCCCCACTGCTGGATCGCTGTTGGTTTGTGCCGCGTAATACCGCAGAAAATCAACACCTTCACGCAATTCGGCCACAGCATCGGGCTGTGTCTTGCCCGCCTCACGCGCCAGCAGGGCAAAAATTTCTGCAAAATTTTCTTCGTATAGGTCGGCCACCTTGTTCAGGATGGCGCGTTTTTCATCGGGCGCGGCCGTCCATGGTTTGGCGTTATCTAGGGCAGTTGCCACATCTGTGGCGCTGGACCAATGCACCGTGCCGATTACATCGCCTTGGTCTGCGGGGTTTGTGACGGATTGTGCCGTGCCCAATGTGATTTGACCTGCGACAAGGGGGCGTGCCACCCACTGCGCGTTGCGATAGGGGGTGCGCCCTGCCTCAATCTGGGTCAGGGTGGGAATGTCATGCAGGTCGAACCCCTTGGAATTTGGGCGTTCGGGTGCAAATAATTCGGTGCCGCGCGCCAAAGCCACGGGTTTGTGAACCGCGTCAAACGGATCGGCGGCCACCACATGTGCTGGGACATTTGTATCGACGATTTGGTTAACAAAGCTGCTGTTTGCGCCATTTTCCAACAAGCGCCGCACCAGATAGGCCAGCAAATCGCGGTGCGCGCCCACGGGGGCATAGATGCGGCATCGCGTATTGTTTGCCGATTTGACCAGATCATGCAGGGTTTCGCCCATGCCATGTAATCGTTGAAATTCATAGCTGTCGCGATTTTGTCCCATATGCAAAATGGCAGCAACAGTATGGGCGTTGTGGGTTGCAAATTGTGGGTAAATCCGGTCGGTCATGCCCAGCAATTTACGGGCATTGGCGATATAGGATACGTCTGTCACCGCCTTGCCGTTGAATACGGGGAAATCGGACATACCCTCGACATGGGACCGTTTGATTTCTGTGTCCCAATAGGCGCCTTTGACCAAACGAACCATGATTTTGCGATCATAGGTTTGGGCCAATTGATACAGTTGATCAATAACCGCACTGGCACGTTTGCCATAGGCTTGGACCACAACGCCAAACCCGTCCCAGCCCGCCAAGGCAGGTTCGGATAAAACCGCATCGATAATTTCCATTGAAATGGCAAGGCGATCGGCCTCTTCTGCATCAATGTTTAATCCCATGCCTGCGGATTTTGCCAGCAATGCCAGTGATCGCAAACGTGGCACCAATTCTGTCATCACGCGGTCGCGTTTTGCAATTTCATAGCGTGGATGCAGCGCAGACAGTTTGACCGAAATGCCAGGATTTGCGCGGATATCATCATGAATACAGGCATCTGAAATCGCCGTGATCGCGCGGCTATAGGCCAGATGATAACGCGTTGCATCCGCATCTGTGCGCGCCGCTTCGCCCAGCATGTCATAGGAATAGGTATATCCATTGTCCTCGTGTGATTTCGCGCGTTTCATGGCGCCCGTAATGGTTTCACCCAGAACAAATTGGCGCCCCATTTCCTTCATCGCGCGGGCCACGGCGGTACGGATAACGGGTTCGCCCAGCCGTTTGACGGCATTGCGCAGGTGGGTTACCACGCCTGGCTTTTCATCCTTTAATACTTTGCCCGTCAGCATCAACGCCCATGTCGACGCATTAACCAAGGGTGATGTCGAATGGCCAATGTGTTTTCCCCAGTCTGAGGGGGCGATTTTATCCTCAATCAAGGCATCGATCGTATCGGCATCAGGCACCCGTAACAGGGCCTCGGCCAAACACATCAATGCAATGCCTTCTTGGGTGGACAGACCGTATTCGGCCAAAAATACCTCCATCAAACCTGGATGTGCGCTGGCGCGAATTTGTTCAACAATCTGTGTCGCACTATCGACGATGCTGCTGCGATCATCGTCAGTCAGGTTTGCCAGTTCAATCAGCTGCGAAATCAGATCCTGTTGTGATTGGTAGGTTCCGTTTTCAACAACGGCATTCGGTGCGTAATGAGAATCACGAGGCATAGCGGCGTCCTTTAATTTTTTCCTATTATACCGCCAAATTTTGTGTTATTTTTCCCTCATATTAAATTTCTGTGGTCAATAAGGCTAAAAATATGTCTAAATTCAGTTCAAATGAATTTTCGGAACTTGATCGGTTCGATCATGCAATTTTATCCGCGCTGGGCCAGGACGGCCGAATGAGCGTGACAGATCTGGCGAAAAAAATCGGTTTGTCAAAATCGCCGACACAGGCGCGGCTGAAGCGGCTGGAATCAGATGGGTTTATCCTAGGCTATCGCGCGATGATTGACCCGATCCGTTTGGGCATGGATCACGTCGCTTTTCTTGAGGTGCGCCTAAGCGACACGCGCGAAGACGCGCTGTCGGCCTTTAACAAAGCTGTATCGAAAATCCCTGAAATCGAAGAAGTGCATTTGATTGCGGGGAATTTTGATTATTTGATGAAGGTGCGCACCCGTAACATGCGCGATTACCGGACCGTTTTGGCGGAAAAAATATCAACATTGCCCCATTTGTCGTCGACTTCTACATTCGTCGCGATGCAAGCGATTAAAGAGGACGTAACCGCCGAATTCGGTTAGTTCACATCTTTACAACTGTGGCAAACTGTTTATGTTCGCCACCGTGCCCTCGTGGTGGAATGGTAGACACAAGAGACTTAAAATCTCTCGGCTGTAAGGCCGTGCCGGTTCGAGTCCGGCCGAGGGCACCACTTTTCCACATATTTAGCCTTTATACTAAGGAAACATTGGTATATCCGTTGAGAAAGGGAACTCGATTTGGGTCAAAAAGGAACTCAAAGGGGTCACAAACGGAAGGTTTGGCATGAGTGAAGGGGAGAATGATAGCGGTATTCCGGAGGAGGATACTGTGATTCACAATCTGCCACTTTACACTGAGCGCAAGGCAGACGGCATCTATCGCTATAGAAGACGTGTCCCCAAAGCCTTGGTTGGACGTATTGGAAAACGGTATCTATATCGCAACCTAGGACGTAGAAAAGACGATGTCACAAGAGCCTGGCCTGAAGCCCATGCGGAAATAGAACGCATTATAGCGCTGGCCCAGAAGCGATATCCATGGCTATCTTGGGCCACAGCGCAAATACGGTTGCCGCAAACTATGGCTCGGGCTATGCGCTGGAGGTCATGAGGGAACATATGGAAAAGGTATGGGGCAGTTAAAATGACAAGAATGATTGTAGCGCTGTTGTTCAGTTTTTGTTTACCACAGGCAGTCCAGGCACAAAACATATTCCAGAGGTTCGTGCAGCCAGACGAGGTTGCTCCAGAGGCTACCCCACAGGCTCAGCCCGAAACAGCTCCTGAACCTGAGCCTGAACCCACACTACGTGATGTCGTTAAACGAGAAATTGGCGACTACCCAGTGGTGCAATGGCAAGAGAAGTATCAAAGCCGAGCTGACTGCATAGAACGGTTACAGCTCTATTACGACCAAGCCCTGCTAGGAGGGACATATACAATTCCGCAATCAAGTGAATGGCTCGAGGTCTATCCCGAAGGCACTCGGCAGATCTACATATGTGATGGTGCAACACTCACGTACTATTTTGACAAAAACAATAACGTACCAAGCCGCTGGATGATGGTCCGTAATGCACTGGACCAGATACTTGCCAGTAAATAAAACCAGTGAATAAAAAAAGAGGACCCATGAGGGCCCTCAGGTCGAGGCGCTCTGTCCGAGCGCAGTGAGCCTTTACCATCAACCATAACCAGCCAGATTGCAACTCTTTCTTGGTATATGGAAAAACCTCAATACCCACAGGATATTTTTTAACACTGTTGCTGGAAAGCGCTGTGGTAACCTCCCCACAGGGCCAATCCTAAGACCTTAAAGGCAAACTGAAAGCCGACATTAAAGAACAAATAACATTGATGTTTTTGTTTTGTGGTAAAGAAAAAGAAAAGGGCTTTGGTATCCCCAAACCCTTATGTTTTATATATTACATATTACGACTTATATCTTACCTCTTCCCCTTTAACCCTTATCCTTTAATCCCACCCTAGGAGCTGTCCTGGGGTGCGTTTGTATTGAGAAGAATGAATACCAAGATGAATAAATACGATGATCCCAAATTATCTCTAGAAACCCTCCAGAGCTATCAAGGCTACAGCCTTCAGGTGTTTACCTCAGGACGGATCAAGCTGTCCTTCCACATCAGTCATACCCACGGAGTGGAATACTATGGGGAGTGTCCCAAGCGGTTCCGTGAAGCCTATGCCCGACAGTACCAAAGAAGCCGCCAGGTCCTGCCAGAGCACTTTTCCTGTGTTGGTGCCATCCTGGGTGGGGCCCCAGCCTCACTTATCCACAGGGTCCCTATCTTTTCAACCGACAGAGTATTCTAAATTTACGCTGCACATCAAGTTGATCCTCGTTCATGAATGTCGGCCTCTTCCCTAATCGGGGAGGTAAAAGGAAATGTCCCGCGAGTAACGACATATCTACACTAATCTTGTGACCAACGCTTTGTAGACCTCCGCGGGATAAGCGTGGGCGTTGCGAGCCGCACCGGAACTTCGACATCTGTCATCTTCATTGAGAGCAGTTCAAGGGCACCGCTGGCGATCTGATCGAAAGGAACCCGAACCGAGGTGAGCGGGACCGGCAGGTGCGACACCACAGGCACGTCATTGTACCCGATGAGCGAGATATCATCGGGCACCCGCAGCCCAAGCTCTGCCAGCTTGGACAGGGCCCCAATCGCGGTATTGTCGTTCACCGAAAAAATGGCGGTTGGACGGTTGTTCAGCGACATAAGCTTGTCCGTCGCGTCGACCCCCGCGTCAATGCTGAAGCTTGATCCCACGATCCATTTGTCATCGACCTCAAGGCCCGCTTCCTGCATGGCTTGAAGATATCCTTGCCGACGCCCTATAGCGCTTGAGGCATAGTCTGGCCCTGAAATCAGGCCGATCCGCCGGTGACCGAGATCGATAAGGTACCGGGTCGCCAGATAACCGCCCAACTTGTCGTCACCGACTGATGCAGGGCTATGCTCGTCTGTCCGGAGCGTGAGAACGTAAGGCACACCCTTTTCGGCCAGTTCCCGGGTCACGACATCGTTCGTGCGTGCAGTGGCAAGGATCAGACCGTCCGCGCCGCGCCTAAGGAGGATGTCGGCCGAGTGGCGCACCGCGTCGGGATCATCCTCGGTCGCAGCCACGATGGTGAACAGACCGGCCCGCACAGCGGCTCTGGTTAGTGATTCGTAGAGCATTGCCATTACAGTGTCCGTCAGACGTGGAACAATCACGCCAATCATGCCCGTCTTGCCACGGCGCAAACTGGCTGCAGATACGTCGCGGACATATCCAAGGTCATTGGCAATCTGCCGGACTCGCACTGCCCTAGTGCTCTGCGAACTCGGCAAGCGTTCGTCCAGCATCCTTGAAACCGTTGATTTTGAGACGCCCGCTGCCGATGCAACGTCGTGCAGCGTCACACGGCTAGTTTTGTCTTTCGATTGGTCGTTCATAGGTGGCCCTCGTCTCGTCGTTCAACGAATAGCACTTGACACAGGGGGAACGCAATGGTCTTTTGGGAACGTTCCCACAATCGTTCCCAAATAACGATTCCATTTGCAGGAGAGACAACAAATGACCCCAATGGACCTTCGCGGCCTAAGCCCCGCGCCTGTAACCGCCTTCAAGCGCAACGGTGATGTTGACTTCGACGCCAACGTCCGTATCGCGAAATGGCTTGCTTCTTTTGATGACGTGAAATCGTTGGTCATCCTAGGCCATGCCGGCGAGGGCACCTATCTGACCGAAGATGAGCGTCTTGACCTGATCCGTGCCTACGCCGATGCTGTCGATATCCCGATCATCGCAGGTATTACGGGCGAAGGAACGAAGGTCGCAGCTATGGAAGCCAGGAAATGTAAAGATGCCGGTGCGACCGGGGCGCTTGTTTACCCGAACCACGGCTGGTTGCGCTTCGGCTTTCAGAAAGGTGCCCCTCAAGATCGCTATAAGGCGATCTGGGAAGCCTCGGGCCTTCAAGAAATCCTTTTTCAATACCCCGATGCCACCAAAGCAAACTACGACCTTGAGACACAGCTTGAAATCGCCGCCCAGGAAGGTGTCGTTGCGACGAAAAACGGTGTGCGTAATATGAAGCGTTGGTATGTCGAAATTCCCGAACTACGGAGATCACAGCCGGACCTACAAATCCTGTCATGCCATGACGAATGGCTGCTGCCGACAATGTTCGATGTCGACGGTCTGCTTGTCGGATATGGCAATGTCGCACCAGAACTGCTGATCGATCTGATCCACGCGGGCAAAGCTCAGGACTATCCAACGGCGCGCCAGATCTTCGAGAAACTGTTGCCTGTCACCCGCGCTGTATATCATCGCGGTTCGCACATGGAGGGCACCGTCGCGCTTAAGATTGGTCTGCGTCACCGAGGCGTTCTCGACCATGCTACAATCCGCGAACCGCTCAAGGACCTCGGTGAGGCTGCTGAGCGCGAAATCGAGGCTGCTTTCGATGCAGCGGGTATCGGACGCGTCGATGCCGGCCTTCTGGCCGCGGAATAATAGGTATTGCCCTCGCCCCAGTGGCGGGGGTTAAAATATAACAGGGAGGAACCACCATGATAACGAAATTTCGCAACCACTTGACAGCGATTGCCATAGCCGTCACGGCCGCTACCACTGCGACCTCGATCGTGGCTCAGGACGTCCGTATCGGCGCGATGCGCGAAGGCACCGCATGGTATGTCTTTGCCGCGACCCTTGAGCAAATGATTGAGCCCAAGCTCGGTGCAAACTCAGTTGAAATCATCGCCCGAGGTGGCGGTGTCGCCAACCCGATGGTCGTACAGGGCGGCAAGGCCGAAATCGCGCTTTCAAACGTGGCGACGGCCAAATGGGCCAGCGAAGGGCATTCGGCGTACGGTGGGGCTTCAGCGCCTGACATTCGGGCGCTCGTTGGTGGTCTCAACAGCGTTTATGTCGGCGCGATGGCCCGCAAGGATTTCACCGACGCTATGGGTACCACAGATCTGGCCGAAATTATCAAATCTGGTAAGCCGTTCACGCTTCTGATCAAGCCGACCGGATCAAGCGCCGTTCCCGCGGCCCAGATGATCTTGGCGGCCTATGGCTCTAGCTTTGACAAGGTAAAGGCAGACGGTGGTGATGTGATCCAAGTGGCCCAAGGCCAGATCGCAGACTCGATCCGCAATGGGAATGCCGACATCTACGTCGACACTATGATCAAGAACCATCCTACGATCACGGAAGTCAATCTGACGGCTGACATGGTATATCTAGACGTTCCCCAGGATGCGATGGATTTGCTGGCTGCCAACGGTCTTGCACCGGGCAAGTACGGCCCCTGGTTCGAAGACCAGACCGAAGCCAATGCCGGCGCGAACCTGGGCACCGTGCTGATCGCGAATGCCTCTCTTGATGACGATGTGGCCTATGAGATCACAAAGACGCTTTGTGAAAACGCCGAGGCCATGGGTAAGGCGCATGCAGCCTGGAGCTTTTTCAAGCCCGAGAATGCCTGGAAGCCTGCGAACATCGGGATCGAACTGCATCCCGGTGCGATCCGCTACTACAAAGAAAAAGGCTGGATGTAGTTCATCTGCCGTTGACGCTGGGTCCACTCCGGCGTCAACATGTACTTTGGTCCCCATCCGGCTGGAAACTCCGATATGAAACATAGCATTCGCAAGGCAGCCCTGTCCCCGACATTCCTGATTGGGATCGGGTTCATTCTTTTCCAAGTATGGATTCTCCTCGAACCCCAGCAGCCACTATTTGAACGACCTGTTCACCTCTGCGCAGCTCTGATCCTTCTTTTCCTGGTCAAACCGCTGGGTGTCCCTTCGCTACCATCTTGGGTCAACCGCGGCATCGACGCAATTCTGGTCGCGGCCACGTGTCTGGTCGCAGTATATTACCTGACCGAGTTCGAGCGACTGACCACCCGAATGGAAAATGTCTCGCCGATCTTTGCGATTGATATCGCGGTGGGCGCATTGTTAGTGTTCCTGCTTCTTGAAGGGTCGCGCAGGGCTGTGGGCTGGATACTTGTCTGGGTTCTGCTGGCCTTTATTGCCTATGCCTTCTTGGGTGATGTGTTGCCCGGCTGGCTGCGGTTCCGTGGCTTCGACGTGGAAGCAGCGACCGAGATCACGACGATGACAACCGCAGGTGTTTTGGGGGTCACAACCTCGACCTCTGCCAGTTTTATCTTCTACTTCATCCTTTTCGGATCTTTCTACGGCGCGGTAGGCGGAGGGCAGCTTTTCATCGATCTGGCGATCCGTCTTGCCGGGCGGGCGACTGGGGGCACCGCCAAGGCCGCGATAATTGGATCTTCGTTGATGGGCTCAATCTCGGGCAGCGCTGTCGCCAATGTGGTCTCGACCGGTGTCTTTACCATTCCCCTGATGAAACGGACGGGCATGTCTGCGCATCGTGCCGCTGGAATCGAGGCGATTGCATCGACTGGCGGTCAGCTTATGCCACCTGTCATGGGTGTGGCCGCCTTTGTCATGGCTGAGCTCGTCAACGTTCCATACGTCGATATTGCGCTTGCCGGTCTGATACCCGCCATTGCTTTTTATCTGGCTTTGCTGATGGTCGTTGACTTGACTGCCCGCCGCGACGGCATTCGGGCAATGACCACGGAAGAAGTCACCGCAACGGACACGATCCTTCCGAGGCTGCACCTAATCCTGCCTCCATTGATCCTGATCGTACTTCTGATCTCGGGCTACTCGGCCGCCTATTCTGCCGTCCTGGCCTCAGCTTCCTGCTTTGTCGTGCCGTTCTTTCGCAAGACAACTTGGATCGGCTGGGAGGAGGTCCTTGCGGGCCTGCGCGAAGCGCCCCGCCAGGCTGCCGAGGTGGCAGTTCCGATTGCGGCCATTGGGCTTGTGATCGCGGTGGCCGTGCAGTCAAACCTTGCACTGAAGTTCGCCGGTTCACTCCTGAGCCTTTCCCAAGGATCGATCTACGCCTCCCTAACATTGGCAATGTTAGGCTGCATTATCATGGGTATGGGGCTGCCTACCGTCGCCGCCTACATTATCGGTGCCGTGCTTTTTGTGCCGCCGATCCAGGACCTTGGGATCCCACCTCTGGCGGCGCATTTCTTCATTTTCTATTATTGCGTCTTGTCGATGGTGACACCGCCTGTGGCGCTGGCGTCCTTTGCGGCGGCGGCGGTTGGCGAAGCCTCGGTGGTACGGACCAGTGTCTCGGCCTTTGGCTTGAGCCTTGTCGCCTTTTTTATCCCTTTCGGTTTCGTCTTTGATATGGGCATTCTGGGTGAAGGCAGCCTAGGCACCATCGCACTCAGCGCATTTGGGCTGCTTGTCTCAACCAGCCTTTGGGCCATTGCCTTCGGCGGCTGGTGCATGCGTCCGCTGGCGATGCCGATGCGGCTGTTTATCGGTCTGGCTGGTCTCATCGCCGTGATTGCGCCGTCCGGGTCCCAGGCCTGGCTGATCGGCCTTGGAGTGGGCTGGTTTACCGTCATAGCGGTGGCCACATTTGCGCGCACGAATGGCAGTTGGGCTAATGGCCCAGTCTTTATGAAGGCAGCGCTGGAATAGCGGCGACGTCCCGAGAAGCTAGACGAGCCGAGATCACCCGCTGGTCTAGTCTGGTTGAATGTATACTTGGTTGGCAACCCCATCGTTGCTTCTATTTTGTCGCAAGTTCGATGCAGGTTGGATGCGCGGTTGAGATCCTATGAACCAGACCGGGTTGGCCGGAGTTGATTGAGTGCGCGCCGCGCTGCTCGCAATCACCCAAGCCATATTGTTACTGGGGTTTATGGTATGGCAGCATCAACCGTGCGCCGTCAACTTATCTGGTGGATCTTAGGTCAGGTTTATGCGTGGCGATCTACACCGTAATCACCGCAGAGTTCTGATAGAACGGCGTGTAGGCGCGCGATGATTTCTTTGCGTGGTGAAGCGGTTCTTTCTACGATGCCAATCTGGCGAATTACCTGTGGGCTTCCAAAAGGAAGGCGGGCGATATTTATATCTTCGGGTTCCTGTAGGGCCACATGGGGAACAACCGATATGCCCAGACCTTGGCGGACGCAGGTGACGATCGAACCGATGGTGTCGATCTCGGCCACATCGTTTGTCACGACCCCCAAGCGGGATAATTCAGTATCGATGAGATTGGCCAGGGGGACGGCGCTGCGAAAGCGAATGTAGGGGCGCGTGTTTAACAATTCGATCGGATCGCTTGATTCCATTCCGTGTGGCATGATCAGCCAAAGTGGCTCTCGCAGGAAAGGACTCCACCGCAGGGCACTTGGAAATCCCAAGTGTTCGGCGACGATTGCGGCGTCTAGTCGACCTGCGGCAACATCTGAAATCAGTGTCGAGGATAACGAAACACGCAGGCTGGGTTTCAGGTCTGGATAACGTTGGCGCATCTGCACCATCGCGCTTGGAAGTAGGTTCAGAGCACTGGAGCGTACCGATCCCAGCAGTAGCGTACCGGCGATCTGATCACCGCGTAAACTGGCCTTGGTGTCCTCTTCGCGTCGTAGAATGTCTCGGGCCATTTCGATGACCTGCAGGCCATCTGGAGTAATGCTAGGAGGACGTGTGCCGCGGTCAAAGAGCGTGACCCGCAGTTCATCTTCCAGTGCGTGAATTTGCTGGCTGACCGCCGAAGGTGTCAGGTGGACGACCTCAGCTGCCTGCGCAAAGGTGCCGTGGGATTGTATCGCCAAAAGTGTCTTGAGCTGTCGCGTGTCCATCATTAAATCCAGTTTTTCTAAATCTAATAACCAGAATTTGGCACTTTTGTGAAGAGTTATTTCGCGTTACGTTTTTATCGGAGAGAACGCGCGCAGTCCGGTTTGGGAGACAGCTGTGAAGTATTCTAACGAAAAATTGAGGGGAAGGCGTCCAGACGCTATGAAAACACACACGATGAGTAAAACAATCCTCGTTACAGGACCTGACCTCGACCCAGCGGCGGCGCGCTTGGTGGTGGAGCACGGATATCAGACTGTGCATACCCCGCCTTATGCCGACAGCGCTGTCATATCTGCGTATCTGAAAGAGACCGGAGCGGAGGGTATCGTGTCCCGAATGGGGCGACTAGATGCGGCCGTTATGGATGCAGCACCCAGGCTTAAGGTGATTTCAAAACATGGGGTCGGTGTCGACAATATCGACATACAGGCTGCCGCCGATCGGGGCATCCCTGTTCTGGTCGCGACTGGCGCAAACGCTGTTTCCGTGGCCGAGCACGTGATTGCGCTGTTGCTTGCCACGGTCAAGCGCGTGCTGCCTCTCGATGCTGGTTTGCGTGCCGGACGCTGGGAAAAGCCAGGCTATTCCGGTAGTGAGATTGCCGGATCGACTATGGGGCTGATGGGTATGGGTTCGATTGCCCAAGCCACAGGGCGCATGGCCAAGGGGCTTGGGCTGCGGCTGGTTGGTTTTGATCCTTATGCCCCAGACAGCGCGTTTGAAGCGCTTGGCGTGCACCGCTGTACAAGTTTTGAAGACCTGCTGGACCAGGCCAATATATTGTCACTGCATTGTCCGTTGACCGACCAGACGCGGTCCATCCTGAACGCGGATGCCCTGGCCCGTATGCCAGCGGGTGGCTACGTCATCAATACCGCACGCGGCGGATTGATCGACGAGGCCGCGTTGGTCGCCGCGATCCAATCTGGACATATTGCTGGCGCAGGGCTTGATACTTTTGCGGTCGAACCGCCTGCCGCTGATCATCCGTTTTTCAACGTGCCAGAAATCGTTCTGACGCCGCATATCGGCGGCGTGACGCGCCAGGCAGGTGCTCGTGTCGGTGTCGATGCGGTGCGCGGGATTTTTCAGGTCTTAAACGGTCTGCCCGTGGCGCCCGAACGCATCATCAACCGCAAACTTTTAGCCGCCGCGCAGGCGGAACGATCCAGCGTGGAGAAATCGCTATGACCATTGGTTTTCGTATCCTAAAACGCGATCGCGTTGCCTCAGCTGAACTTGTTGCTGAATTTGCAAAATTACCCGTCGCAAACGTATCTGACAGCATGTCGCGTATGACTGCGGCTGGATCATCACTGCGTCCGATGCACACGTCCGGTGGAATGGCAGGGGCAGCACTGACGGTCAAGGCGCGGCCCGGCGACAATCTGATGCTACATAAAGCCATCGACATGGCACAGCCCGGTGATGTGATTGTTATGGATGCCGGGGGCGATACGACCAATGCCTTGTTTGGCGAAATGATGCTGGCTTATGCGATCAAGCGTGGTGTGGCGGGGTTGGTGCTTAATGGTGCGATCCGAGATTCTGATGCAATGAAAGAGGTCAATCACCCAGTCTTTGCCGTAGGTGTGACGCATCGCGGCCCCTATAAGGACGGGCCAGGTGAAATCAATGTGCCTGTCGCGATCGATGGCATGGTTGTACATCCCGGTGACATCATCATTGGCGACGGCGATGGCGTGCTTTGTGTGCCGCTAGACGCAGCCGAGGACATCCTAAAAAAAGCGCAGGCAAAGCTGGTGGCAGAAACCACACAGATGCAAGCCATCGCCGAAGGCAAGAACGACCGGTCATGGGTGGATGCAACGCTGAGCAAGCTTGGCTGTGTCCTGCCCAAAGACTGAAATACAAAAAAACGCATGAACAGGAGGAACGACATGCTTAATATTTTTAAGAAAACCGCCATTGCAGGTGCAATGATCCTAGCCGCGGGGACGGCGCTGGCTGAATATCCTGAAAAACCGATCGAGGTGATCGTCGGATATTCCGCAGGCGGCGGTACCGACGTAATGGCCCGTACAACCATGCCATTCATTGAAAAATATCTGGGCAATGGTGCCAGCATTGTGGTCAAGAACATGCCCGGTGCTTCGGGCCAGATTGGCATCACCGAAGTGGCCGGCTCTGAACCGGATGGCTACACCCTTGGCACATTCAACCTGCCGGGTATGATGGCCCGTACGCTGGACCGCGAGGCGGCATACGACCGCAACAGCTTTACCTATCTGGCAAACGTTGTGAACGACCCCAACGTTATCGTCTCGGCCAAGGGCAGCGGGATCAATTCGATGGATGATCTGATCGCGGCGGCCAAAGAAGCCCCTCTGGCGGTGACCGTTGGTATGTCGTCGCTTGGTGGCGATGACCACTTTTTGTTGATCAAATTGCAGAAACTGACAGAAACCGAATTCACCGTCGTACCGTTTAAGGGCTCTGCCCCCGCGCGGACTGCGGTAATGGGCGGCCATGTCGCGGTAGGAATTTTCAACGTGTCCGAAGTTGCTAAATTTCAGGGTGAGCTGAACGTGCTTGGCGTTGCACAGCCCGCGCGTTCCGATTTTGCGCCAGAAGTTCCAACATTCCGCGAGCAGGGTCTTGATCTGATCAATGGATCAATGCGCGGTGTTGTTGCCCCCGCTGGTCTGCCTGACGATGTGGCGGATGCTTTGCGTGCGGCCTTTGAAAAAGCAGCGCAGGATCCCGATTTCCTTAAGGCCATGGCCGATACCGCCAACCCAGTGTCTATGGTTACCGGCGAAGAGTTCCGCGAGCTGACCGACGGTCTTTATGACTTGGCCAAGGAAACTTGGGAAACGACCCCCTGGAACTAAGCGAAACAAGCGCGGGGGGAACCTTTATCTCTCCGCGCATCCCATTTTGACCCAATGGATCCATCACTATGACCGACCATCCAAAGAACCGCCTGCTTAGGCCCGAAAGTCTGACAGCGCTTGTGATTAGCATCGTTGCCATCGGGTTCCTGTTTCCAACGTCCAAGCTACGCTCGATCTCGGCGTTATTGCCTGCCGCGATGCTGATCGGTCTGATTGTTCTGGGCGTGATCTTGGTGGTGATTGATCAGCGCAAAGCATCTAGGGGCGAAGCCGCAGCCGCGATGACCAAAGCACCCAAACGTGTCGCTGGCGCGTTCTTGCTGATCCTTGGCTACGCATTGGCAACCGATTTCATTGGTTTCTATGTCAGTACCGCAATTACCATCCCGCTTGTGGCTTTTGCTTTCGGCTATCGCAACCCGCTGGGCCTTGCGGTTGCGACGGTCATCGTTGTGGGCACAATTTGGATGATCTTTGATTTTGGGATGTCACAAGATTTTCCCACTGGCCGTCTTTGGGGGCGCTGATCCATGTATTCCGATCTTCTACACGCATTACCGAATGTCTTGGAATGGGCGAACTTTGCTGCCGTCATTATCGGTGTGATCGCTGGCATCGTTGTGGGTGCCATGCCGGGTTTGTCTGCCACCATGGCGATTTCTGTTCTTGTGCCGTTTACCTTTGGACTTGAGCCGCTTGTCGCGCTTGGACTTATGGCGGGCATTTATAACGGTGCAATGTATGGTGGCGCGATCCCAGCCGTACTGTTGCGCATCCCTGGCACACCTGCTGCCGTTGCCACCACCTTTGACGGCTACCCGATGGCACAAAAGGGCGAAGGCGGTTTCGCGCTACAGGTTGCGGTCATTTCTTCCGCTATCGGTGGCATCGCTTCTGCCTTTGCATTGATGCTGTTGGCGCCTCCTTTGTCCAAGGTGACGCTACTCTTTGGTCCTTCCGAGGTGTTCTGGGTTGCGGTCTTTGGGCTTGCCTCAATTATTTTCTTGCTGGGCGGCAACCCTGTCAAAGGCCTGATTTCGGCCTTTTTCGGCGTTTTCGTTTCGGTTATCGGGTCAGACCCTATTTATGGCAACGATCGCTTTACCTTTGGCCAGCTTGAGATCCTCGATGGCATTCACATCGTGATCCTGCTGGTTGGCCTTTATGCGCTGCCGCCCGTAATTGACCTGTTGGAAACCCCGTTAAAGACCGGCGTGGACAATTCCAAACTTGGCACCGAGTCGATCTGGAAGGCGCTGCCGCGTATGAAAGGGTATTGGAAGACCTGGTTCCGCGGGTCGGCCATTGGCATCTGGATCGGTATTTTGCCCGGGGCAGGTGGGTCGATGGCGGCGTTCATGTCATATAATGAGGCGCGCCGCAGCTCGACGAACCCCGATGCCTGGGGCGAGGGTGAGCCGGAGGGCGTTGCCGCCGCCGAAGTTGCGAACAATGCCGATACCGCGTCGGCGCTGATCCCAGCGCTGACGCTGGGTATCCCAGGTACAGCTGTTGCGGCGGTCATGTTGGGGGGGCTGCTGGTCCATGGATTGCAGCCCGGCCCGATGCTGTTTCGCGAAAACCCTGACATCGTTTTTGGCTTTATGTGGCAGTTCTTGTTCGGTGCGATCTTGCTGGTGCTTTTGGGCGGCTCGCTGGCGACCAACTCATTTGCCCACCTGTTGAACCTGCCGCGCCCGCTTTTGGGATCTGTCATTATCGTACTGATGCTGATTGGTGTTTATTCGATCCATGGCCGTATGTTCGACGTCTATCTGATGCTTGGCTTTGGCGCGATCGGCTGGGTGATGGACCGGCTTAAGTTCCCTCTTCCTCCGGTCGTATTGGGCCTGATCCTGGGCGGCTTTGCCGAAGAGAACCTGCGCCTTGCCCTGCGGATAGGTCGCGGTGACCCGATGATCCTGTTCCAGAATACGACGAGCTTGATCCTAGTGGTGCTGACCATCGCCGTGATCATCGGTCCAACGCTGAAAAAGCGGTTCATCAACAGCCGCAAGACCGCGTGACGATCAGTCCGCATCATACCGTCCGCGAGGATTGGCTCGCCCTGACGCAAGAAGAGGTTCTCGCGTCGAGGCAACCCATCTTCGACTGCCACCACCACCTGTGGGACAGGCCTGAAGGTCGGTATCGGGCGGCGGAATTGATGGCAGATGTGGGCGCAGGTCATGACGTGCGCGCCAGCCTCTATGTCCAGTGCCGGACCGGGTATCGGGTCGACGGTCCCGAGACGCTGCTCCCCGTGGGAGAGGTCGAAACCGTGCTTGACTGGACACGCGGGCAGAATCGCTTCCCGGCGGGCATCGTCGCCATGGCCGACCTGCAACTGGGCAACGATGTGCGCCCGGTACTGGATGCGCTGACCGAGGCGGGACAAGCCCGGCTCAAGGGCATCCGCAACACGACCGCCTGGCACGCCGATCCGGCGGTGCGGTCCAACCCCAATCCGCCACCCGATGGCCTGTTGCGGACGGAAGCCTTTCGCGCCGGCGCGCAAGCGGTGGCCGCTCATGGTCTGAGCCTCGATATCTGGGCCTACCAGACCCAACTGGACGAGGTCTGTGCGCTGGCTGAAGCCGTGCCGGATCTGACAGTAATCGTCGATCATTGCGGCGGCCCGCTGGGCGTCGGCCCGAATAACCGCCATGACCCTGAGAATTTCCAAGCGTGGCGTGACGCGCTGGCCGCTGTTGCCGCCCTGCCCAACACGCGGATCAAGATCGGCGGGTTCGGCCTTGGCGTTTTTGGTTGGCGTTACGCCAACGCGGACCTGCCACCGCACTCTGACACGCTGGCAAGGGACTGGCGCCCTTGGGTGGAGACCTGTCTCGACTTGTTTGGCCCCGACCGCGCGATGTTCGAAAGCAATTTTCCCGTGGACAAGGGGCAATTCGGTTACCGGACGCTGTGGAACGCCTTCAAAGTCCTTGCCGCGCCGCTGACCCAGGACGAGCGCGATGCCCTGTTCTGGCGCACCGCCGCGCGCAGCTACGGCATCGATGAACAGATTTTCGCATATGACATTGGGAGGATACCGTCATGAAAAGAACCCTTACCGCGCTTGCGCTGGCCCTCACGGCCACAACCGCACTGGCTGAATACCCGGAAAAACCCGTCGAGGTGATCGTCGGCTATTCCGCCGGCGGCGGCACCGACGTGATGGCACGCACGGTGGCGCAATTCCTTGAAAAAGAGCTGAACGGCTCTGTCGTGGTCAAGAACATGCCCGGCGCCGGTGGCCAGATCGGCTTTACCGAGGTCGCAAAGGCCGCGCCCGACGGCTACACGCTGGGCACGTTCAACCTGCCCGCCGCTCTGGCGCTGACTCACGACCGCGACGCCGACTACGACGTGAACAGCTACACCTACCTCGCGAATTTCGTTGAGGATCCGAACACGATCACTGTCGCGGCATCGTCCCCGTTCCAGACGCTGGGCGAACTGCTTGACGCGGCCAAGGCCGATCCGGGCGCGATCACCTTGGGGCTGTCGAGCCTTGGCGGCAACGACCATTTCGGCGCAAACATGATTGCGGCGGCCGCTGGCGCTGAATTCACGCTGGTGCCGTTCAAGGGCGCGTCGAATGCCCGCACTGCGATCATGGGCGGACACGTGGCTGGGGGCACCATGACGCTGGGCCAGACCACCAACTTCCCTGATGAACTGCGCGTGCTGGCGGTGCTGGCGGGCGAACGCTCACCCTTCCGTCCGGATGTGCCCACAGCAAAAGAATTGGGCTTTGACGTGCAGATGTCTTCTCTGCGCGGCATCGTCGCCCCCGCAGGCATGGATGAAGCGATGGCCGACCAACTGCGCGCCGCACTGACCGCCGTCAACGAAAACCCTGAGTTTCAGGCAATGATGGCCGAGCAGGGCAACCCGATTGCCTTCATGGTTGGCGATGATTTCGCCGCCACTGCCGCAAAACAAAACGGAGTTGCCGCCCAAATCTGGGCCGATACCCCTTGGAAATAAACCAATCGGCAGGGCCAAAAGCCCTGCTTCAACTTTGAACAATGGAGGAAAAATAATGTTTAAAACTCTTGGCGCCGCTGCGCTGATCGCCGCATCCACCACCGTCGCTTTTGCCGACGACTGGACCGCATACACCTATTCGTCCGTGTCCACGACCTCTGCCGTCAAAGGCATGAACCGCATCGTTGACCGCGTTGCTGCTGACAGCGACCTGGCCATCGACCTGCACCTTGGCAAGACGCTTCAGATCGCATCGGCCGACATCACCCAGGCCGTAGGCGATGGCATCATCGACATGGCGGCGGACTTCTTCTTTTCCGGAAGCGTGCCGCTGGCGCGCGTTCTGAACCTGCCGATGCTGATCGAGAATGATGAGGAATGGGCCAAGGCCTATGCCGCGATGGAGCCGACCTTGCAGGAGGCCTTTGCCGAACAGGGCGTCGTGCTGCTGGGCGGCTACCGCTACCCGGAACAGACGATCTTTACCACGTTTGAGATCAACAGCCTTGCTGACCTCGAAGGCCACAAGATCCGCGTGACCTCGCCCGAGCAGGGCAAGTTCATCGAGGAATTCGGCGGCGCAGCGATCACCCTGTCCGGCTCTGAAGTGCCGACCTCGCTGGAACGCGGCGTGATCGAAGGCGTGCTGACGGCCAGCGCTGGTGGTGCCAAAAAATGGCATGAATTCCTGCCCTACAACTACCGCTTCGCGGTGAACTACGGCAACTCGATGATCATCGCCAATGCCGACAGCTTTGCAGCGCTGTCCGAGGACACGCAGGCTGCTCTGCGCGCGATCGTCGCTGAAGAAGGCCCCAAGACAACCGCAGCTTTCCTTGAGGACGAGGAAGTGCAGAAGGCATCGCAATCCGAGGCCGGTATGACGCTGGTGTCCATGGCGGATGGCGATGCGGCTATGGCCAGCGCGAAACTGTCCCCGTTCTGGGAAACCTGGGCCGAAGAAAACGGGCCGGCCTATGTCGAAGCCCTCGCCACCGTGCGCGCAGCCATCGGCAAGTAACATGCAAACGGGCGAAAATATGGGGCCGGTATCCGCCGGCCCCCTCTTTGATACGGCGGCGAAGATCACCAGCACATTGGCCAGCATCATGCTCGCCGCTCTGGTCATCCTTGTCTGTCTGGAGGCTTTCCTACGTGGCACCTTCAACTATTCGCTGGGTTTTGCCGAAGAGCTGACAGGCTATGGCGTTGTCTTCATGACATTCTTTGGCGCGGCGCTGGCCTTGCGTGGCCATGCGATGTTTCAGGTGCATTTCCTCTTGGACAAATGGCCCGAGGGCACGCGCCGCTGGCTAATCCGCGCCTTCGCGCTGATCGCGCTGGTGATCTGTGTCATCCTCGCGTGGAAGACCAAGGATTTGACGTTGTCGTCCTTTTCGCGCGGCAAGTTCGCCCCGACCGTCTTGCGGACGCCCCTGTGGGTTCCGCAGATCATCTTGCCGCTCGGCTTCTCCGTCCTGGCATTTTTCCTGGTCGAACAACTGATGCTGACCTTTCGTAAGTCCGAGGAAGACTAAATGGAAGCGATCCTTGCCTTTGGCCTTTTGATCGGCCTGATCCTTGGCGGCATGTGGGTACAATTTGCCGTTGCTGGTGCGGGCCTCACTTATATCTGGCTGCTCAAGGGCTTTGGCGGCTGGAAGGCGCTTGGCCTCGTCAGTTGGGGTGCTGCGAACAGCTTCACCCTTGCCGCCATCCCTCTGTTTGTCCTGATGGCCGAGATCCTGTTGGGTTCGGGCCTGTCGACGCGGCTGTACAACGGCGTCGCGCCCTTCATGAGACGGCTACCCGGTGGCCTTTTGCACACCAACATCGCAGGCAGCGGTATCTTCGCGGCAATTTCGGGCGGCTCGGCCCCCACCGCTGCGGCCATGTCCACCGTTGCCTTGCCGGAACTTTCCGCGCGTGGCTATCAGCGCCGCCTCGTAGCCGGATCGCTCGCCGCGGGCGGCACACTGGGCATCCTGATCCCGCCCTCAATCACCATGATCATCTACGCGACTTTTACCGAGACCTCGATCGCACGCCTCTTTGCCGCCGGTCTGGTGCCCGGCATCCTGCTGGCATTGTGCTATATGGGTTTCATCATGGCGCGCGTGCTGATCAATCCCAGCCTCGCACCGAAGAATGAAACCAAGGCCAGTGTCGGCGATCTTGGTCGTGCGCTTCTGGACATTGTACCGTTCCTCATGCTGATCGTGATCGTGCTTGGCAGCATCTATGGTGGCATCGCCACGCCGACAGAGGCCGGAGCGGTGGGTACTGTCGGGGCTATCCTGATCGCCGCCATATACCGCAAGCTGTCCTTGAAATTGCTCAAGGAAGCGCTATCCCGTACCGCTTCGATGAGCGGCAACATCCTGTTCATCGTCTTCACCTCGATGATCTTCGCTTACGCGACCGCTCTCTCGGGCATCGGCGAGGACCTTGTCGGAATGCTGGAAAACGCGAATGTCTCACGTCTGGCCTTCCTGCTTATCATCATGGTGGTGTTTGCGGTCCTCGGCTGCTTCATGGAAGGGCTGGGGATGATCGCGATCATCGTGCCGG